>WNGP01003838.1_pt1 | contig 23970 bp, 27 predicted proteins | sample 5407671 | NCBI WGS metagenome assembly WNGP01 (sample SAMN13153381, study PRJNA577476) | soil metagenome | isolation source: 40 cm soil or saprolite under Garry oak tree replicate 2 | place: USA:California | collected 2016-06-15
CGCCGTTCGGGAACTCAATCATTTCGTTGAGCATGACATCGCTCAATCCTTCGATGCGGGCGACGCCGTCTCCGGTTTCGCGGACAACGCCGACATTGCTCTTCGAGGTCGAAGTTTTTAGTCCCGCAATTTTCGTTTCCATCTCTTCTAGAATACTGCTCATGGTTTTAGTTGATTAAAGCTGTTGTTGAAGCCGTTCCAAACGATTGCGCAGGGTCCCGTCCCAGACATCGCTGCCCACGCGGACGCGCACGCCGCCGAGAAGCGTTGGATCGACAATGAATTCGGTAGTCAGATCTTCGCCATATTTTCTCTTCAGGCGCGCCACAATATCGACCGCCGCCTCCGGGGCTAGTTGGGTCGCGCCCTCAATTCTGGCGTGCCTCTTTTCAATCTCGAGCCGAAGCAGGCGCTTGTAATACTGCAAGACGTCCATGAAACGGCGCGGACGCCTTGTAATTAACGACTGCACCAGGGAAGCGATTTTGCCGGGGTCAAGCTGGCCGTCGGTAAAGCTGGCGCGCAACATTTCCCGGCCAAGTTGACGGATCTCTTTGTTAATTTTCATCAGGCAACCTGGCGCGCGGCTTCCTCCTGCAAGCGCTTTTGGTCCTCGGGCGTGAGCACTTTGCCGGTAACCTTCGCCGTCGTATCAACCACCAATCGGCCGAGTTCCCGCTTCAACGTTTGCATTTGGCGCTCGTGCTCGAGAGCTGCCGCTTCCTTCGCCTTGGCCAGGATTTGCTCTGCGGCAGCGATTGCTTCCTGTTGTTTCCGCTCAGCCACATGGGCGCTGCTCTCCCGCGCTTCATCGATCATTCGTTGCGCATCGGCATTCGCCTTGGCCACAATTTCTTGATAGCGCTTCTCGGCCTCAGCCAGTTCCTTTCGGATCTTCTCCGCGTTGAGCTGGCCTTCTTCAACTTTTCGCCTGCGATCTTCGAGGACGGCGAGGATCGGTTTGTAAGCGAAGCGGCGCAGAAGAAACGCGACGATGCAGAAGCTGATGACTTGCGACAGAAACAGCTTCCAATTCCAGCCGAAGGTGTCGGCTGTTTCGCGCAAGATATCGGTAACGCCTCCGGTGGCGGCGGCAATTATCACATCCATAACTTAAATTTCGGGCGCAAGACCGACTGCCTCCCGTGGTTTAATTAGTGAACGAGATAGAGCGCGTAGAACACGATCGCCTCGGTCAACGCGATCGCGAGAATTCCATGCACGAGGACCTGCGTGAACGCACCGGGATTGCGTCCGACCGCGCTGGTCATTCCCAAGCCGGTCAGGCCGATTCCGATTCCGACGCCCATCGCGGCAAGCCCGACGTGAATGCTTCCGCCCAGTTCTGCTAGTATTGGTAGTATCATATTTTTGTTAGTTGGTTTTGGGATCTCATCATGAGATCGCCGAAAAATCAGTGTGCGTGTTCAGGTCCCTCCTGGTGTTCCGCAATCAACATGGTGAAAACCGCAGTCAACAGCATGAAAACGAGCGCCTGCACAAACCCCACCAGCACTTCCAGAAAATAAAATGGGATCGGTAGGATCGGTGAGAGCCACGGAATCATAGTGGACATCGCTTCGAGAATGCTTTCGCCGGCATAAATGTTTCCGAACAATCGAAAACTGAGCGCAATTGGCCGAAACAGGATTGAGATCACTTCAAGCCATCCGACGGCAAAGAAAATCACGATCATGAGCACCTTCACGATCCCGGAAGTCTCACCTTTTGGCCCAAACAAATGCTTCAAGAATCCGCCGACGCCGTTCGCCTGGATCGCCCAGACGAACCACATCACGAAGAAAATGGCCGACATCGCAGTCGTCATGTTCAAATCGGCGTTACCGCCGCGAAGGAGCGGTCGGTCGACCACGAAGTTTCCTGAAGGGTCGTAATGGCCCCAGCCCAGTGTTCCGATCCCAGGAATCAGTCCAAACCAGTTCACGAACAGAATGAAAATGAAAACCGTGGCGAAAAACCAAAATCCCTTGGCCACCAGCTCGCGGCCGATGATGTTTTCCAAGAAATTGTGCAACCCTTCAACCAACCACTCCCAAAAATTCTGGATACCGCTCGGAATCGGTTTGACCTGCTGGGTCGCGATTTGCGCAAAAATGATGATACTGGCCGCGACGATCCATGTGACCAGCATGGAGTTTGTGATTCCAAATCCACCGAACTGGACCAGCATCTGCGGTTTTAACGAGACGCCCTCATGCTCAGTCGCGGCCGCTGGCGCTTCGACTGCGATCGCGGACGTGGCAAACATCACGCCGCCTATCAGCGCCAGGATCGACATCGGTAAATAACGGTCGCGCATTTTGATTAATCGCCAAGGTCACAGGCATCCGCCCCGTGATCTCTCGCGCTCCGAACTCGAGCCGCGAATCTTGACGCGGATACCAAAGCTTATTTTGCAGGAATGACAAGTTACCGATTCGAAAAAAAAGTGAGACCTTGGTCCTGGTCCCGAATTTATCTAAGGATCTAAGGCATCGCCGCTAGTGCTTCTATAACTCCAGCCACCGCGCCAATTTCTTCTTCAATTCTTCAATCCCCTCACCTTCCGCCGCCGAGACCGGCACGATGTCGATCCTGGGGAACTTCTTCCGCAGCGCATCGAGATTTTCCTCCACGCCGGGCAAATCCATCTTGTTCGCAATGACAAACCACGGACGCTGCGACAACAGCGGATCGTAAAGATCGAGCTCCTTGCGCAGTTGCTGCAAGTCTTCGACCGGATTGCGACCTTCGCTTCCGGCAACATCGACCACGAAGAGGAAAATCCGGCAGCGCGTGACGTGGCGGAGAAATTCATGACCAAGCCCCAGCCCACGATGCGCCCCTTCGATCAAGCCGGGAATGTCTGCTATCGTCGCGCGTCGATAGCCAGAAAAATCCACCACGCCGATGATCGGATGAAGCGTCGTGAATGGATAGGCCGCAACTTTGGGCCGGGCGGCGGAAATTTTTCGGAGCAAAGTTGATTTGCCAGCGTTTGGATAACCGACGAGCCCGGCATCGGCAATCGTGCGCAACTCTAATAAGAAGTGTCCTTGCTCCCCTTCCTCGCCTTCGGTGTATTCGCGCGGCGCGCGGTTTCGCGAACTTTTGAAATGCACATTGCCCTTCCCGCCGGCGCCGCCCTGGCAAAGGACAAACTCCTGACCGTCCCGCGTAAGATCGACAAGTGGTTCGATTGCTGATTGCTGATTGCTGATTGCTGATTCATCGGAATTCGGCGTTGAACGTTGGGCGTTGGGCGCTGGGCGTTTTCTGTCTTCTGCTGGCCAAACGATTGTTCCCACCGGAACCTTCAAGATCTTCGACGGCGCGGAGCGACCATGCATTTTCTTTCCCATTCCGTGACCGCCGTTTTTCGCTTTGATGATCGGCTCGTAGAAAAGATTTGAGAGATTATCAACGTGCCGATCCGCGCGCAGAATCACGTCGCCGCCGAGCCCGCCGTCGCCGCCATCCGGTCCACCTTTCGGCACAAATTTCTCCCGCCGAAAGCTCACCGACCCGCGCCCGCCACTGCCCGCTTGCGCAAAAACTTTGATCCGATCGACAAACATTCTTGGCTTTTCCGTTAAACAATTGAAGCGTTCAACCGTCCAAGTATCTATGCGGCTTCAACGCTTAAGCTTAATCGGTTTCCTTACATTTGCTGGCTTTTGCTGCGCTCAAACGTCACCAACCCCGACGCCCATGCCGGAAGCAGCAGAAACTGGAATCGAAGGCGTGATCACGGTTGGCCCAACTCATCCGGGACCGGTCCGGCCAGGTATGATCAGTTCGAAGCCGTTGGCGAATGCGACTTTCGTTGTCGCTAATGAAAGCAACGCGGTCGCAGAGTTTACGACTGACAATCAAGGTCATTTCAAAGTTTCTCTCCCGCCCGGTCATTACACCGTGACAAAGAAAGAACGGCAAAAGGGAATTGGGCGCTATGGACCGTTCGACGTCGAGGTTGTCGCCGGCCAGACGACGAAAGTCGAATGGCAATGCGACACCGGAATGCGCTCAGCAACGTGACGTTGCATTCAGAATTACGAGTGTAGCTCATCGCCGCGCTCCGGTCTCGGTTTGTCCTGTGCCTGCATCACGCCTCGAATATTCGCGCCGGGATCGAGTCGCTCGACGGTTTGTTCGTCTTCGTTCGCGGCAAGGTGCGCTTTTCGACGGCGAAGACGATCTTGATCAAAACGACGATAAGTTCGATGCCGGCGATCCTGATTGGCAGACAATCGACGTCGCGGAAGCGCGTGAAAAGGGATCATGCCGATCTCATTTGAGGCGTCGCGCTCGGCAGCGCGCAATACCAAAGCGCAGCGTCTCCACCGATGTCGGTCTAGTCGGCTCGCCTTTACTTCACCCAGTTTGGCGGCCGCTTTTCGTTGAACGCCGCGATGCCTTCGCGCGCTTCGGCGGATTCGCGCGCTTGCATGTGATGCTTCAAGGCAAGATCGACATCTTCTTTCACCGACGTCGACCAAAGTTCTTCGATCAGCCGCTTGGTTTGCGCGAGCGCGTTCGGCGCGCCTTGCAAAACTGAGTCGGCAAACCTTTGCGCCTCGTACAACAATTGGTCAGGCGCAACCACGCGATTGACCAAACCGATTTCGCGCGCGCGTTCGGCATCGATTAATTCTCCACCCAACACTAACTCCCGCATGTTGCGCTCGCCCACTTGCCGTCGCAAAAAGGTCATCACTAATCCGGCAACCAAACCGCGCCGAACTTCCGGATAACCGATCTTCGTTTTCTCTGCGGCAACGACGAAATCGCAGGCCGACATGATTCCCGCGCCGCCGGCAACTGCGGCGCCGTGAACCGCCGCAATCGTCACAAGACGCGTTTCGGCAAGCGTGATCAAAGTTTTCGCGACCAATTCGGCGGTCATCTGCGCCTTTTTCAAATCGGCGGCTTCCTTCAGATCGAGCCCGGTGCAAAACGCTGCGCCCGCGCCACGCAAAATCAAGACACGCTCGCGCGGTTCATCCGAAGCGACCCTGATCGCAGCGATTAATTCATTCAGTAGCTCGATTGTTAGCGAGTTGCGGCGCTCGGAACGGTTCAAAGTCACCACCGTAATCTGCGGACTCTTTTTCTCGATCAGAACGACTGGCATGCGATTGCCGATCTAGACTTGAATGACGCCCGTGTGGAAGCGCGCTTTGGGCATTGGACGCGCCACGTATTGAAGCAACTGAATCAAGGCCTCGCGCGTTTCGTGCGGCTGAACAATAGCATCGACCCAGCCGCGCGCCGCGCCGTAGCGAATGTCCGTCTGCTCTTCGTAACTCTGTTTCACTTTTTTGCGAAGCGCGTCGAGCTCTTCATGCGACGCCTTTTTATCGCCGCGTTCGCGAGCGCGCGCGAGAATTGAAAAAACTGTATCCGAAGCCTGGGCCGCGCCCATCACCGCGTAACGCGCAGTCGGCCACGCCACGATGAATCGCGGATCGTAGGCTTTGCCACAAAGCGCATAGTTGCCTGCGCCAAACGAACCACCCACGACCACGGTGATTTTGGGAACAATTGAATTGCTGACCGCGTTCACGAGTTTCGCGCCACTTCGAATGATCCCGCTTTCTTCCGCGTCGCGCCCGACCATGAATCCGGTCACGTCCTGAAAAAAAATGATCGGCAATCCAACTTGATTGCAATCCATCACGAACCGAGCGGCTTTGTCAGCGCTGTCCGAATAAATAACGCCGCCCATCTGAATTCCTTCTTTTTTCGTGCGCACTTGCAGCCGTTGACTCGCCACAATGCCAACCGGCCGACCGCCGATGCGCGTGTAAGCTGTCACCAGCGTTTTGCCATAATCGGCTTTGTATTCGTCGACTGAATTTGAATCGACAACCGCAGCGATCAGATCGCGCGCATCGTAATTTTTTTGACCATCGAGGCTGACAAGATCGTAAACCGTGTCCGGATCTTTCGCCGTTTTGAAAACTTTCCGGTCAATCTTGGAATCAGCTGCGCTTTGCGCCTCGGGCAAAAGAGCAACGAGCGAGCGCAAGCGTTTCAAACATGATTCATCCGTCTTCTCGTAAAAATCGACGGTGCCGCTGATTTCCGAATGCATCTTCGCGCCGCCGAGTTCTTCTTGTTCGACCACCTGACCAATCGCGGCTTTGACCAGCGACGGACCGGCGAGATAAAGCCCGCTCCCCTCGGTCATCAAAATCTTGTCGCAAAGTACAGGCAGGTAAGCGCCGCCCGCAACGCAGTTTCCCACGATGGCGGCGAACTGCGGAATTCCGGCCGCGGAAATGACTGAGTTGTTTCGAAAGATCCGGCCAAAATCGTCCTCGTCCGGAAAAATCTCGTCCTGCATCGGCAAAAAGACGCCAGCGGAATCGACCAGGTAAATAATTGGCAGCGAACATTCGAAAGCGATTCGCTGTGCACGCAAAAGTTTTTTCACGGTCGCGGGAAAGAACGCGCCTGCCTTCACGGTCGCGTCGTTCGCGATGAGCATGCATGGAACGCCCGAGACATTTCCGATGCCGGCGATAGTTCCGGCGGCAACAATGTTCCCCCACTCTTCGTACATTTTGTAGGCCGCCCAGAGTCCGATCTCGAAAAATTTCGCGTCTTTGTCGAGAAGCTGACCGATCCGTTCCCGCGTCGGCAAGCGGCCGAGTTTGCGTTGCCGCTCAAGTCCGGCCTTCCCGCCGCCCTGGCGCAGGAGCGCCTCCTGTTTTAGAATTTCGCGACAAAAATCCCGTACCGGCTCACCGGAAGATGTCGATGCTCGGGCCATGTGCGAAGGACGCTTTAATCCGCGAAGCCGACCGAATCAAGCTGTCCCCGAGTGAACTGCACTCGACTTGAACCTAATAAATGTCTGTCTCGGTAGAATAACCCGAGTCGCCGCGGATCGAGCGCAAGCGCGCGCGACTCCCGCGTTCCGATTCCGGGCGGTTGATCCGTTCGAGTGCGATTTTGACAAGGAACGGGACCGCCGCCAAAGCGCCGACCGACATCAGCGCGATTGCAGCCGTCTGTCGGGCCGGCCGTTTAATTTTGTCGGCGACCAGCATTCCGATTCCAAGCCCAAATGCGGTGCGCGTCAGCGAGAGCAAATTATCCAGCGGAACCTGTTCCCCTGTTTTTGGAATGGATACCGAGAGGGACATCGGCTACTTATAAAGTCGCGTTGGGGAAAAAGAAACCGGGAAATCTCCGTGCTGGCGTGATCTCCGCTATTAGCAGCTTCTGACATGTCGAATCCGATCTATGCCCTTATTCTCGCCGGAGGCAGCGGCGAGCGTTTCTGGCCGTTGAGCCGACGTAATCGTCCGAAGCAATTGCTGCGCCTCGTTTCCGAACGCACTTTACTGGAGAAAACAATCGCGCGATTGGAAGGCCTGGTCCCGAGCGACCGCATTCTCATTCTCACCAACGTCGACCAGGAAAAAGCTGTTCGCGATTTACTCAAAGCTTTTCCAAAACAAAACATCATCGCTGAACCGGCCAAACGCGACACCGCGGCAGCGGTCGCGCTTGGGGCCGGCTGGATCGCGGGGCGCGATCATGCGGCAACGATGCTGGTGTTGCCGGCCGATCACGTCATTGTCGATCGCGCCGCCTTTCAAGACACGATGCGCACCGCCGCGGCCGCGGCTGAAGAAACCGGCGCGCTCGTTATCATCGGCATCAAACCGACCTGGGCCTGCCCCGGTTTTGGTTATATTGAACAAGGCGAACAAGTGCGCTTGCATGGCGAGGGCAAAATCGCAGTGCATCGCGTCGTTCGCTTTCGTGAAAAGCCAAATGTCGATCTTGCCGAATCTTTTTTGCGAAAAGGAAATTTTCGCTGGAATGCGGGAATGTTTGTCTGGTCGGTGCCGACCGTTTTGAGCGAATTTAACCGCCACGCGCCGGAATTGGCCGATTTCATCTCACAAGTCCGGTCTTCGAAAGATCTCGATAAAACTTTGCGCGAGCGATTCGAAAAACTCCCGCGCATTTCGTTCGATTACGCGATCATGGAAAAAGCCGAACGGGTTCTGGTGGTCGAAGCCAGTTTTGATTGGGATGACGTCGGCAGTTGGCAGACAGTGGCCCGCTATTTCAAAAAGGACGAACACGGAAACGCAACGAACAGCGCGCTGACCGCGCTCGATTCCAGCGACAATATTATTTTTAACGAGGGCGAAACGACGATCGCGTTACTCGGCGTGCATAATTTGATTATTATCCGGACGGGCGACGCGATTTTGATTTGCCACCGCCATCAAGCCGAGAAGATCAAAAATCTCGTCGGCAAGTTGCCGCCGGAGCTGCAATAGTCGGCGTCAAATGAATCCAATTCTGGGGATCGATTTCGGTCGAGCGCGGATTGGGCTCGCCATTTCAGATGAACTGCGCCTGTTGGCGCACCCGCTCGAAACGATCCCTGCGAACAAAGACTCGGTGAAGCGGGTCGGAGAAATCGTTCGAGATCGGAAGATCGACAAGATCGTCGTCGGCATTCCGCGACACATGAGCGGAGAAATTGGGAGAGCCGCAAATGAAGCATTGGAATTCGCGGCCAAACTTCGCGAGCAGCTTCCGTGTGCCGTTGAACCTTGCGACGAACGACTGACAACCGTCGCCGCGAATCGTGCGCTTAGCGAGGCCGGCAAAAAAACGCGGCAGACACGCAAGTTTGTCGATCAAGTCGCGGCCCAAATGATTTTGCAAGGCTATCTCGACCGCGAACGCGGCGCGGTTTCGGCAAAAGAGATTCCGCAGTAATCAAAATGTCGCAGCGGCTTAAGTTAACCGTTGCTTATGACGGTGCGGCGTTCGCCGGCTGGCAAAGTCAGGCGCACCGCAACACAGTTCAAGACACGCTCGAACATGCGTTTCAGAAAATCAGCGGGACGCGCATCCGAGTTCACGGCGCTGGACGCACTGACGCCGGCGTCCATGCGCTCGCGCAATGTGCGCATGTCGATCTTCCGGATCGGCGGCTTTCGCTCGAGCGTTGGACAAAGGCGCTCAATTCAACATTGCCACCCGCCATTCGTATTTTGCGCTGCCAGTTCATGCCGCAGAATTTTCACGCGCGATTTTCGGCGACCGGAAAACTCTATCGCTATCGTATTTGGGCTGCGCCAATTCTGCCGCCACTCAAGTTCGGTCGTGCGTGGCACATTTCGTCACCGTTGGATGTGGATCTTCTGAAGACGGCTGGAAAGAAATTCGTCGGCACGCATGATTTCGCAGTGTTCGCGGCCAATCGCGGCCAAAAAGAGCAGGACACAATGCGCACGATTTGGTCCGTTCAAATTCGGCGAAGCGGACCGCGGATTGCAATCGAAATCGCAGGGGACGGTTTTCTTTACAAAATGGTCCGCCTCATGGTTGGGGCGATGACACAGGTCGCGCTCAACAAAATGAACGTCGACGAAATCGTCGCGCGGCTGAAGTCCGGACACACTGATGGCTCGCGTTTCGTTGCGCCAGCGAAAGGTTTGTACTTGGTAAAAATTTGGTACTGACTCTGCTTTGGGTCCCATTGGCGTCGAGTGGCCTTGCAAAAAGTCGGGCTGGCAGGGGAGCTGCTTTATACGCATTCATGGTAGATCTGTCGGTAAACGCCACCGTACCAACGGTGCTAAAAAGCCGCCCACGGTCGATTTTCGGCCGCATCGGCGACCGGCTTTTTAGTAAGCGGCATTTTCACCTCAAGCTCCTCTCCGGAACAACCGTTGGCGTCATCGTCATCATTTTCCTGGCCGGCGTTTTCCTGCTCCTGACTTTGCGCAACCATTATCAGGACACGCTCCGCACTCACACCATTGAAGTCATACGGTTGAGCAGTTTGATCGAGAACGACATCGCGAGTCTCGAAAGCGGCCACCGCGGATTTTTGTTAAGCGGCAGCGAGGATTACATCGCGCCGTTCGAAAAGAAGCGCGACCTCATTAAACACCGGATCGAAGACTTGACCGCGCTGATTCTCGACAGTCCGCGGCAGCGCAAGCGCGTCATGAAGGTCCAAGAAGTTGTTCAGAAATGGCTCGAGAAACGCCGCCGGATCGTTCGCTCTCGGAAATTCATTACTCGACCAGGCGCGTGAAGTCCTTCAGTCGTTGCAAGACGAAGAGCAAATCGTGCTCAACCAGCGCATGCACGATCAGGAGTGGGCCACACAATCCGCCCAAATTCTGGACTTCTTGCCGAAACTCGAGCGCTCAGTTGTCGAAATGGAAAAGGAGAAACGCGGCTATCTGCTCACCGGTGAAAATAGTTTTGCCGAAGCTGACAAGCGAGCAGTCGCGGATTTTTATCGCAAAAAATTCGAAGCTGGAGAAAGATTCGACGCCGTCATTCTCGATCTAACGCTTCCAGGCGGCATGGGCGGAAAAGAAGCGCTCAAAAAATTAATCGAAATCGATCCGACCGTGAACGCGATTGTATCGAGCGGTTACGCCACCGACGCCACCATGAGCCGCTATCAGGATTTCGGCTTCCACGGCGTCATCGCCAAACCGTACGAAGCGGCCGAGCTCGGCAAAATTGTCTACGACGTGATCGAATCGAGTCACGTTACCATCGTCGATCATCCAACCGAAGCCGCCTGTTAACTCGTATTACCACTCGTTAGACTTGACGGCTTTAAGCCGTCAAGTTTTTGCCCACCGGTTCCAGTCGACCCAGTCTGGATTCAATCCGCCGGTATGGGCAACTCTTTCACGAAACGGAAGCCGTTGCGTCTGTAACCGACGTTTTCGTAAAACTCGTGCGCGTCTTTGCGCTCAAACCGCGTGTTCACTGCAACCCGCCGAATATTTTTCTGCGCGAGATCTTTTTCGGCGGCTGCCATCAGCGCGTGACCAATACCGCGTCCGCGCATTTTTTCTGACACGACCAGCGCCAGAATTCTGCCCGATGGACTGTTATGTTCGTAGCTATAGCAGGTGAACGTTCCGACCATTCCACAAACTTTGCCTTTACTCACGGCCACAAACGTTGCGTAGTGCTTGTCGGCGCGAATTGCTTCCATTCGCATTTGCATCTCGGCCGCGCGCGTTTCGTAGCCGAGCTGTGTCATTAAATCAGCCAAGGTCTCAAAGTCGGCAGCTTCCGCCACGCGAATCATAACATCGATATCTTTCGCGTCAGGCATTGCCTTGTTCTGCTTTTAGTCGCAGCAATAATCCTTCTAGGATCGTCGCGACCGATTCATTTACCGTTTGCCGGTCGGTGTGAACGATGATCTCCGCGTCTTCCGGCGGCTCATAAGGCGCGTCGATTCCGGTGAATTCCCGGATCTCGCCGGCGCGCGCTTTCTTGTAGAGATTTTTCGGATCGCGCGCTTCGCAAACTTCTAGCGGCGCATCGACAAAGACTTCGACAAACTCGGCGTTGCCCTCGAGCGCGATCTCGCGTGCTCGTTTTCGATCCATTCGATACGGCGAAATGAATGCAGTAATTGCGACCACACCGGAATCCGCCATCAGTTTTGCGACTTCGCTCACACGGCGAATATTTTCGACGCGGTCTTCGGGCGAAAATCCGAGGTTCGAATTCAAACCGTGGCGAATGTTGTCCCCGTCCAGCACGTAAGTTTGCATACCGCGCGCGAAAAGTTCTCGCTCAAGTGCCTGAGCGATTGTCGATTTTCCCGCGCCCGACAATCCAGTGAACCAAACGACCGCGCCGCGATGGCCCGTTCGCGCCGCTCGCGCTTGAGCTGTGATCTTTCCTTCGACCCAAAAAATATTTTTGCTCTTCGCAACCGTGCGATCGGTATAGACGCCGCCAAAAATTGTCCCGCCTCCGCAAATTCGTCCGTCATCAACAATCACAAAGCGTCCGAGGGTGGGGATCCGATCGTGATTGTCGATCACCAGCGGGCTGCGCGTTTGAATGGTGAGCCGGCCGACTTCATTACGTTCCAATTGTTCACGTTTGTCTTTCGTTGCCTGGAGCGTCGACGAATCCATCACCTCGTTGATCGACACGATTTCGCATTTCACTTCCTGAGTCCCCAGACGCAGATCGTAGAGATGACCAACTCGCATCGGTTCGCGCACGATCCAAAACAGATCCGCGTGAAGTCGATTGGCTTCGATGGGCGTTTCTGTTTGATGCGACGCCACGTACCCGCGTTCGACGAAAATTTGCTCGCTCAGCGTCATCCCAATTGAATCGCCGGCAATCGCTTCGCTCTCGCCATTTCCACCCCATTCTTCGATCGATTGAACCTTCGAAGTCTTATTCGCCGGCGAAAAAACCAATTCGTCCCCCACCTTGAGCTTTCCAGTCTCGATCCGACCGGCAATGATGCGTCGATCATCGAATCGGTAAACGTCCTGAACGCAAAACCGCAGTGGAAGATCGACATCGGCGCTTTGCGGCTCCAACAGATCGAGCGCTTCGAGCACGCTTGGACCGCGGTGCCATTTCATTTTCTTGCTCGCGCTCGCGACATTGTCCGCATTCTTTGCTGACGCCGGAACGAAGACGCGCGCTTCAAGTCCGAGCTCGCCAAGAAATTTTCGATATTCCTTTTCGATCTCCCCGAATTTTTTCTCCGAGAAATCCGCGAGATCCATTTTGTTGACCACGACAATTAATTGTTTAATGCCGAGCATGCTTAGCAGATAGGCGTGACGCCGGCTTTGTTCGCGCACGCCCTCATTCGCCGCGATCACGAGAACCGCCGCATCAGCGCGCGACGCGCCGGTGATCATGTTCTTCAAAAACTCTTTGTGTCCCGGCGCATCGATGATGATGTATTTGCGCCGCTTGGTTTTGAATCGGATCTCGGTCGTATCGATCGTGACGTTCTGCTTCTGTTCCTCCAGCAACGCATCGAGCACGAACGCGAACTCGAATTCCATTCCTTCCGCCGCGCACGCCTTCTTCACCATCTCGATCTTGCCTTCCGGCAACGAATCGGTGTCGTGCAAGATTCGGCCGATCAGCGTCGACTTACCGTGATCGACGTGCCCAACAAAGACGACGCGAAGTGGCGGCGATTCTTTCGTCATAAGAACCCCTTGGCTCTGAGCTTTTGCATCGCGTTGCGCTCGTAGTGGTCTTGGGCGCGGCCGGCGCGCTCGCCGACCTTCGTCGCCTCAAGTTCGGTAATAATCTCGTCGATGTTCGAGGCGTTGCTTTCAATCGGGTGCGTGATCGGCCTGCAACCTAACGAGCGAAATCGTTTCCCGTTGCGCGCAAAATACATCTGCGGGATGGGAATATTTTCCCGCTGGATGTAGCGCCAGACATCGACCTCGGTCCAATCAAGCAACGGTTGCACACGGACGTGCTCGCTTTCGGCCGAGTTGGTTACGAATTGTCCCCAGAATTCCGGCGGTTGATCTTTGTAATCCCATTCAAACTGGGCGTTGCGCGGCGAAAAATATCGCTCCTTGGCGCGAGTTGGATCTTCGTCGCGCCGGATGCCAGTGATGAGCGCGTCCCATTTGTATTCGGCCAGCACTTGCTGGAGCGCGACCGTTTTCAATTCGTGCGTCACCGTGACCGGGTCATGCGTCTCGTAACCGATGCCACGCTCGCGCGCTTCGGTGTTGATCTTCACGATTAGATTCAAATTGTGATGCTTCTTCGCCCACTCCCGGAACTCGAGCATCTCGGGAAATTCGTAGGTGGTGTCGATGTGGAGAACCGGGAACGGCACCCGGCCGAAAAACGCTTTCCGCGCCAGCCAGACGAGCACGTTCGAATCTTTTCCCATCGACCAGGGCATGGCGATGTTCTTGAATGCGTGATACGCCTCGCGAAAAATAAAAATGCTCTGGTTCTCGAGTTCGTCGAGATGACTGCGCTGATTTCGTTGCATGTCGATCTTGGCTGGCGGGATGTATCTTCTACTTGCCTCGGATTGGCGCAACTTTAGTGTTGCCACATGGCGGAACAACACGCGACCGCTTACGACTCGAAAATCGAAGGCAACGTGATCTTTACCCGGCTCGATGCCGCCTTCAATTGGGTCCGCAAAAATTCGCTCTGGCCGATGCCGATGGGACTGGCGTGTTGCGCGATTGAGTTAATGGCGACGGCCGCGTCCCGGTTCGATATCGCGCGGTTCGGCGCCGAAGTGATGCGTTTTTCGCCGCGACAATGCGACGTGATGATCGTGGCCGGCACCGTGACTTACAAAATGGCGCTGGCGGTGAAACGGATTTACGAACAGATGCCGGAACCAAAATGGGTCATCGCGATGGGCGCGTGCGCTTCTACCGGCGGGATGTATCGATCCTACGCGGTCTTGCAGGGAATCGATCAACTCATTCCGGTCGATGTTTATATCTCCGGTTGCCCGCCGCGACCGGAAGCGTTGCTCGCCGGTCTGATGAAATTACAGGAAAAGATCTCCGGCGAGAAATCTTTCGCCGCGCAAAAGCCTGAGCTCACCAAGAAACTCACCGACGTTTTAGCATGAAGGCTCTGTCATTCCGAGCGGAGCGAGGAATCTTACAGTCGAAGCGCGCCTCACGCTTGGTGCATTGTGTGATCCACGAACTTGTGGGAGATCCCTCACATTCGTTCGGGATGACAACGCGCCATCTTGTTTTTCATCCTTCATCCTTCATCCTTCATCCTTTCATTAAATGACCGGACAGGAAATGCTCGATTCGTTAGGCAAGCTGTTCGGGCAAAAGCTTCAGAACAAAACCGAGTTTCGCGGCGAGACGACTTACAGCATCCTGCCAGCCGATCTGCGCGAAGTCGCAAAATTCTGCCGCCACGATCTGTCGTTCAATTACTTGATCGACATTACCAGCATCGATAATTTCGGCGACGACCCGCGCTTCGAAATTGTTTACGAGCTTTATTCGATGACACTGGCCGTTCGTCTCAGATTGAAATTGAAACTTTCGGAAGACGAACGGGTGGACACCATTTCCGACATTTGGCCGACCGCGAATTGGCACGAGCGCGAGATTTACGACATGATGGGAATCAAGTTCAAAGGCCACCCCGACCTGCGCCGCATCCTTATGTGGGACGGTTACCCGTTCTTTCCGTTGCGAAAGGAATTTCCACTCGAAGGTCTTCCCAGCGAAATGCCCGATGTCGCTTTCACGAAGGCCGCGTCGCTCGAAGGCGGCCCCTTCGTCACCCGACCCAGCACCGCTACCGCCAAAGACCGCGAACCACGCGCCAGACCGCCGGAATTGTAAGCGCTGGACCTATTAAGAATTACGATCATGCCCCGGTCGACTGCTGTCAGCGTGTTTGGAATCCTAAACACTGCGATAGGTGCGCTAGGAATCATGGGCTCGCAATAGCTATCTTTTCCTCCAGAGCTGCGGCAAACAATCCCGTGACTAAGGATGATGTTCGAGAGCCCCAATTTCGTGACATTGATGAAAGTGCGCCTTCCTATCGGGCTGATCACATCTGCAGTTTTGCTGACCACTGGAATTGGTCTCTTGCGGCTCAAACCATGGGCGCGGAAAGTTTCAATCGGTTACGCGATCTATGCGATTCTTTTTGTGCTTATCAACGTGCCAATAAACTTCTTTCTACTTTATTGGCCAATGCTTGAACACGGGCGGCAATTGCAGGGACCTCAGGGTGTCATGATGATTTTTGCTGCAATTTTAGGAACTGTCGGGGGCGTTCTCGGATGGGTTTATCCGGTGCTACTTTGCATTTTCATGACTCGTCCCAAATTTGTTGCTGCGTTTCAATCGCCTCCGCCCCTTCCAGCAAGCCTTCCTTAGTGCAGCTACAACGCGGCTTTAAGCAACTTGGCGAGTACAGTCGCAGCGTTGTTACCAACTTCTAAAACCTCTTCGTGAATGACTTTTTCTTTGGAAACGCCGGCGGCGAGATTGGTCAGGCAGGAGAAGCCGGCTACTTCGAGCGCGAGGGCGCGGGCTTGGATGACTTCGAGCACGGTGGACATGCCGACCGCGTCGGCGCCGAGTTTTTGGAGCATCCAAACTTCAGCCAGTGTTTCGTACTGCGGGCCCATCGAGCCCGCGTAAACGCCTTCGTACAGGACGATGTCAATCTTGAGTGCGGCCTCGCGAAATTTTTCGCGCAATCGCGGCGAGTAAGCGTCCGTCAAATCGAGAAACTCGGCAGAGCCGATCAGCGGCGATGCTCCGGTGAGATTGATGTGATCGGTTATCATCATCCATTCGCCAGGTTTGAATTTTGGATTGAGCGCGCCGGCGGCGTTGGTGACGATCAGTTGCTTGATTCCGGCTTCGGCGACTACGCGAACAATCGATGTGACTTCGCGCGCTGAATATCCTTCGTAAAGATGAACGCGCCCTTGAGCAAAAATGATTTTGGTCTTTTCGACCTCGCCCAGAACGAACCGTCCGGCGTGACCCGGGACTGAAGGCTGCGGGATTTCTGAAAATGCCGCGTAGGGAATCATTTGCTGCTTCGCAGGATCGCCGACGAGCGAATTCAGACCGGAGCCGAGAATGATTCCTGTTTCTGCGCGATGGTCGCGCAACCGCTGAACTTGATCGCTCATTTCGTCACGGTGGATCGGCCCGCTCCGTCGGACGATGCTAAATAAGTGCGGCTTCGCCGCACATAACTAACATCGAGCAGGGGACTGCTCGATCCACCACAGCACAGCTTACGCAGCTGAAACGGGTGGAGCGGACGCTGGCTTGCGGAGCGAAGCCATGACATCCGGTCGTAATTTTTGGTCTTCTACTGGCGTGAACTTCGATTCGTGTTTCGGATAAGCGATCCGCGTGTGCAGCATCGTCATGAGCGTGAATCGAAATCTTTGCGCGATGACCCTGACTTCTCCGAGCGTAACATCGCATTCATCGAGTTGTCCGTCGGCGATCCGCTCTTCAATTAACTCGTTGATCAATTGCTCGATTTTTTGCGGCGTCGGTTTTTCCAAACTTCGTGAGGCGCTTTCAACGATGTCAGCCAGGCTGACGATGGCGCTCTCTTTCGTCTGCGGTTTTGGCCCGCTGTAACGAAAACTTTCCTCCTGCACTTCGGGAATGTCTTCCTTGCGAATGTTCATGATCTTCCCGCCCGCGCGCGCGTCTTCCTGCTGCTGAAGCGCACGTTGATAAAAATAATAAACGAGCGACGTGCCATGATGTTGCTGGATGACGTCGATGATCTGCTTGTTGAGGCCGTGCGTGAGCGCGAGATCGACGCCTTCTTTCACGTGCGCGATAATGATGAGCGCGCTCATGGTTGGAGCGAGATCGTCGTGGGGGTTACGCTCGAAGCTCATGTTCTCGGTGAAATACTGAGGCTTCACCAATTTGCCGACGTCATGAAAGTAGGAACAGACGCGGCAGAGCGTTGCGTTGGCTCCGATCTTCTCAGCCGCGGCCTCCGCCAGGTTCGCCACGACGAGACTGTGGTGATACGTGCCGGGCGCTTCGATTGTCATCCGGCGCAGCAGCGGATGGTTCAGGTCCGACAGTTCGAGCCAAGAAACGTCGGTCGTAATTTGAAAGAGATGTTCGAGCATCGGCAACGCGCCGCCGACGATCATGGCCGTGATAATTCCGTTGCCGAGCGCGAGCGCGCTTTGCAGTCCGATCATGCCCCAATCATTGTCCATCGGCGGAAATAAATTGATCGCGATCATTCCGAAACTAAGTGAGGAGAGCCAAATCGCGACGCCGACGCCGACGCCCGCGCGGATCAACCGGCTGCGCCGACGAACCTGAAGCGTGAGATAGACGGCGGTGAATCCGCTGATCAAACTGATGACGAGAAGCGGCGCGTCGATCTTGCCGAACAAGACGCTGCTCCAAAGACTGACGAAGACGGCGGCGAAAAGTCCGTGATTACGGCCGAGCAAAACGCTCAGCACCAACGGCGCGAACGCATACGGCGCAAGGAGCCAGCCCATTTCCGGCGTGAGAAATTTGAACGCGTGTTCGCTCGACAATACGAGAATGAGCTTCGTCGCCGCAAGCTGGACAAAGATCGTTCCGAAAACGAGAAAGACGCGCGAGTTTTGGGAAAAGGTTCGCGGTTGATTGATCCACAACTGCACGATCGCGGTCGCGAAAAAGAGGAGCGCGATCACGAAATTTTTGGTGGGCTCCGGCTGTTGTCCGCTGAAAATCAGAAACGCAAGGCCAGCGATGAACGCCGCCAGGACAATGACTTTGACATAACCCGCAGCTTCAAGACTACGGAGTAATTCGTTACGGGTGCGGCGGCGCCTCGTTTTTTTCGAAGCGAATCCGCGCCGGAGAAGGCGTCTGCGTCTTAAGAAATCGAACATTGTCGATCCTTCATTTGCGCGCCGACGGCGCAGGGGAGCGGTGCTGTTGGTAAGCGGTTATGATAGAACGAACCAGCTCATGGCGTACCACGTCGCGCTCGTGGAGATAGACAATCGAGATCCCCGGAATGTTCTTCAGCGCCTGCAACGCTTCGACCACGCCGGAGCGTTTGTTGGTGGGCAAGTCAATCTGCGTCACGTCGCCAGTGATGACGCATTTGGAATGAGGACCGATGCGCGTGAGCAACATGAACATTTGCTCGGTGGTTGTGTTCTGGGCTTCATCGAGAATCACGAACGCATTATTCAAGGTGCGGCCGCGCATGTAGGCGAGCGGCGCAACTTCAATCGTTTGCCGCGCAATCGACCGCTCGATCTCTTCCGGCTCGAGCATATCTCGCAGTGCGTCATAAAGCGGGCGCAAATACGGTGCGATCTTTTGCTCGAGCTCGCCCGGCAAAAATCCAAGCGCTTCGCCCGCTTCCACCGCGGGTCGGGTTAAAATAATTCGGCTTACCTGATCTTTTTTTAGCGCGGAAACGGCCATCGCGACGGCAAGGTAAGTTTTTCCAGTGCCGGCCGGGCCGATCCCGAAAACGATGTCGTGTTTGTGGATCGCTTCGACGTAGTTCCGTTGTCCCGCCGAGCGCGCGACAATTGGCGGTTTCCGCGACGACGTCGTGATTTTCATAGACACCGCGTCGGTGAGATTATCGTTGCCCGATTCGCTGACTGAGTTGAGCGCGTATTGAAATTCGTGTTTCTGGATTGGCACGCCTTTTTTTTGCGCTTCCTCGAGTTGATCGAACACGCGCTGGGCTTTGTCGATTTTTTCCGGCTCACCTTCGAGTTTCACCCAGCCTTCGCGGGTCGTGACTTTGACACCGAGCGAATCCTCCATGGTTTTCAAGAGCTTGAGATCGTTCGCGTAAAGCGATTGCAATTGGCGCGCGTTATCGAAATGCAGAGTTCGAGTTTCGCTCATCAAAGATCAACAACTTCAAAGATCAACAAGTCCGAGCCGGACTGGCACATCCGATCAGCGGAAGCCATAAACCAGCGCCCAATGCGTCCGTTCCTCGGGCGATTCCTCGACCGCGACAATAATGAAATAACTGCCGGTGGATTTCGGGATCACATGCGCTGCCGCGAAGTGACCTTTTTCCCAACTGTCCGGCTGCTCGGCCAGTTTTCCTTCGGAATCATAGATGTGAACCGAAACCTTGGCGCGTTCAACTTCGGTTCCCAACCAAAACCAATATTCGTTACCTTTGAATAATTGTTGTCGCACCGCCTTTTTTTCGCCTGAACCGAGATCCCCGCCCCAGTAATCTTCGCGCACTTGAAAACCCTCCTTGACGTAGGGTTCGGCTGCCTGGAGCGCGAACGATTGCGCGTCATCTACCGTCCCGACCGCGCCGCGCGAAGGTGCAAAACAGACGACAAGCAACAGACTCACCCGTAAGCTGATTTTTGTGAAGCCCTTCATTGGAGCGTCCTCAATCCCGCGTCACGATCCCGCTATCCAGCCGATTTGTGATCTCGCTGATCTTCCGGACAGAGTCCGGTGAAATGTGCGACGAACCGACATCAACCAGCGGCCTCACTTCGACGAGCGCATTCTGAATCTCGCGGATGATCGGAAGATTGAATTCCGGCATGGCCTGAAGTTGTGCTTGAAAATGAACAAGCAGATCGGGTTGATGAAGCAACTCGGCCCCATCCGGCGAAAAATGTTTTGTCACTACCGAGGTCAACACCTGGGTGCCGCGCAACCAGCCGCCCAGACTTACCAGCTGCGATAATTTTTCGTCGTGCACTTCGTTCATCGCCGCTTGCACGCTGCTCTGGGTGCGATCGAGTTCCTGGCGGACATTTTCCCATTTGCGCTTATCGGCCGCGTCGGTGATCGCCTTTGCGTGCGGCGTAATTGAATTACCGACACCGATGCCCTTGGACAAATTCAAAACCCGCTGGCCGATCTCCTTCACGGCCGGGGCGTCCTCGGCTTGCACCGCGATGAAACCGTCGGCAATAACAGTGCCGAGAAGCAGAGCAATGCGCGGTCGCTCGGTGAAATTACTGCTTTTCTCGGTGCGAACGTATTCGCGCCAGTTGACCGAACCGAGCTTGTTCAGTGCACCAAAGATTTCGTTGGGTAACGGCACAACGACATTTTCGACTCTTTTCGACATCTGTTTGACGTCGATCCGTTGCGGCGCCTGCGCGGCGTGAGCGTAGAGCGTCGCCCCGACCAGGGCGATCACGCTAAATTTAAAACTTCTAGAAAAGGCTGTCATTGGGAGCTTCGACTGTTGATTTCGGCTTCGTATTCAGGATTAATGAAGTCATTGTAAGCAGAACCTTGGTTCCACACAATCCCTGCGCCTAACAATTTTGAGTTTCCTACACCAGATTATTCTTTCCGCTGACCCTCGCACTTCGTCCTCCACATGGACTTAAAAAGGCTCCGACAAATTCTCGACCGCGCGGCGGGCAAGCGCATTCTGGTCATCGGCGACCTGATGCTGGACAAGTTTATTCGCGGACAAGTCAACCGCATTTCGCCGGAAGCTCCAGTGCCGATCGTGGAGGTTGACGGCGAGGACTATTTTCCGGGAGGAGCGGCCAATGTTGCACGCAATATCCAGGAGTTTGGCGCTCAAGTCGCGGTGGCGGGCATGATTGGCGGAGAATTGGATAAGAACGGACGACGCCTGCGAGAACTGTTAGCCGCGCGACACATTGATTCGTCTCTTTCAGTCGAACGCAAGAAATTTTGGACGACCGTCAAAACGAGAATCATTGCCAACCATCAGCAGCTCCTTCGACTGGATCGAGACACGCTAGTTACACCGACGGCGTCGGAGGTGAAGGATTTTGTTGGGCAAATAATAATAAAGCTATCCGAGTTTGATGCCATTATTTTCGAGGACTATGCCAAAGGATTTTTGACCCAGGAGATAATTGATCGTCTCGGGCTGGAAGCCAGGCAAGCCAACAAGATCACCGCAGCCGATCCGAATCCACGCCATTCAATAAATTGGCACGACATAACCCTTGTTAAGCCTAATCGAAAGGAAGCTTTTGAGGCAGCGGGAATCCTTTATTCAAAACCCCAATTCCCATATGACCCCGAACAAGATGTAAACCTTTTGAAGGTCGGAAAGGTGCTGCTCGAAAAATGGCGGCCGAAATACCTTTTAATCAGCCTTGCGGAACAAGGCATGATTCTCTTCCAACAAGATCAACGGCCACATCACATTCCTACCAAAGCCAGAGATGTTTTCGATGTTTCGGGCGCCGGTGATACCGCGCTCGGATTATTTATATTAGCGCTCGCTGGCGAGGCCAATCCGGTTGAAGCCGCCGAGATTGCTAATCATGCCTGCGCCGTGGTGATTGGCCAGACAGGCACCGGAACCGTGACACGCGAGAAATTAGTCGACAGCTTCGAGCATGACCCCGACTAGGGCGAAGTCCCGCGCCGTCTTCATGGATCGCGACGGCACCATCATGCACGACGCCGATTATTGCTCGGATCCGAAACAAGTTCAGATTTTCGAAGGCACCGGCGCGGCATTGAGCCGACTCAAAAAAGCTGGATACAAAATCATTGTCATCACCAATCAAAGCGGCATCGGGCGCGGCTTTTTCACAGAAAAACAATATCGCGCGGTGGAGGCCGCAGTTTCGCGCCAGCTCGGAGACAACTTAATCGACGCGACTTATTTTTGCCCTGATCCGCCGGGACAACCTTCAAAATGCCGCAAACCCGCGCCTGGAATGGTTCTCGAAGCCGCACGCGACCATGATGTCGATCTTTCGCGTTCGTTTCTGATCGGCGATAAGGAGATCGACGTCGAATGTGCCCATAACGCTGGCGTCCGTGCGATTCGCCTTCGGACCGGATTCGACAAAATGACCGACGGCAGCTGCGCCGACTGGGTTGCTGAGGATTTGCCGGCAGCGACCGAAATCATTATCAAAGTGATAAATGAATAGGGCCGCAGGAATCATTCCGGCGCGCTGGGCTTCCACGCGTTTCCCGGGTAAACCGCTGCATCTCATTGCAAACAAACCGCTTCTTCGGCACGTCTGGGAGCGTTGCTGGCGGGCGAAAAAATTGGATGCAGTCATTATCGCCACAGACGACATGCGGATCGCTCGGGCGGCTTTTGATTGGGGTGCGGAGGTGGCGATGACCTCGCCGCTTCACCAAAGCGGAACTGACCGGATCGCCGAGGTCGCCCGAAAAACGAAGCAGTTTGATTTCATCATTAATATTCAGGGGGATGAGCCGCTCCTCGATCCGGCGTTGATCGACGCAAGATCGACATCGTTACAGCAGCGCATCCGTTCGAGAACGCTGCCGAAGCTTCATCGCCGCATCAGGTCAAGGTCATTGTCGATCTGGATGGCAACGCGCTTTACTTTTCGCGTTACGCGATCCCCTTCCCTCGCAATCGCTCAGCCCCTATAAAATATTTGCGGCATCCGGGAATTTACGGATTTCGCCGCAAGGCGCTGTTGGATTTCGTGAAGTGGAAACCGACGCCGTTGGAGCGCGCAGAATCGCTCGAACAATTGCGCGCTCTTGAAAATGGTGTAAAGGTTCATGTGCTCGTCACGAAACATGGATCGCCTGGCGTAGACACGCCGGCTGACGCAAAAGCGCTGGAGCAAAAACTGGCTCGCGCGAAACGAGGAGTGTCTCGATGAAATACATTTTCGTGACCGGCGGCGTGGTCAGCTCGTTAGGCAAAGGTCTGGCGGCTGCTTCGCTCGGAACTCTTCTGGAAGCGCGCGGGCTGCGCGTTGTTCTGCAAAAGTTCGATCCATATCTCAATGTCGACCCTGGGACGATGAATCCGTTCCAGCACGGGGAAGTTTACGTCTTGAACGATGGCGCTGAGACCGATCTCGATCTCGGACATTACGAGCGCTTCACGAATTGCGTTCTCTCGCGTCACAACAATCTCACCAGCGGCCAGGTCTATGAGAGCGTCATCTTGAAAGAACGGCGCGGCGACTACTTAGGCAAGACGGTCCAGGTGATTCCACACGTGACGGACGAGATCAAAGATCGAATCCGCGAAATTTCCGACGAAACGAAATACGATGTCGTAATTACTGAGATCGGCGGCACGACCGGCGACATCGAAGGCCTGCCATTTCTCGAAGCGATCCGGCAATTCATTCTCGAAGTCGGCGCTGCGAACGTCGTGACCATGCACGTCACGCTCGTGCCTTATATCAAGGCGGCGGCCGAACTAAAAACTAAACCGACGCAGCAAAGCGTCGCCAAACTGCGCGAGATCGGTTTGCAACCACAGGTGTTGATTTGCCGGAGTGAGAAATCAATCGAGCGCGAACTGCGGCAGAAATTGTCGATGTTCTGCAGCGTGTCGGAGAAAGCGGTGGTCGAAGCGCGCGATGTTGAGCACACGGTTTACGAGGTGCCGCTGATGCTGCACGCCGAATGGTTGGACAAACTCGTTTGCGATCTGTTGGACCTCAAGACGCCTGAACCGGATCTCGCTGGCTGGAAAAAATTTGTCGATTGTGTAATCAGCCCGCAAAAGCGAGTGAAGATCGCGGTCGTCGGCAAATACATTCATTTACAGGACGCTTACAAAAGCATTTACGAATCGCTCACTCATGCCGCGGCGAGCCAGGATTGCGGGATCGATTTGAAACTGGTTGATGCGGAATCGCTGCAGGATCGCGTCGGCGCACAG
>WNGP01002661.1_pt1 | contig 23963 bp, 24 predicted proteins | sample 5407671 | NCBI WGS metagenome assembly WNGP01 (sample SAMN13153381, study PRJNA577476) | soil metagenome | isolation source: 40 cm soil or saprolite under Garry oak tree replicate 2 | place: USA:California | collected 2016-06-15
CAACCAGGTGCTCATCTTCTGTTGCAGCCATCGCCCAGCCAACCACCAGGCGCGAGAACAGATCCAGGATCGCCGCCAGATAGAGCCAGCCCTCTGCCGTTTCGACCGCTTTGGTATCGGTGACCCACTTCTGGTTGGGGAAACTCGACGCGAACTCCCGGTTGAGATGGTTGGGAGCAAACCGGGCAAACGGGGTGCTCCTCGTGGTTGGCTTGCGCCGCTTCTTCGTCTGGGCCGACAAGCCGAGCGTTTGCATCAAGCGCACGACACGCTTGCGCGAGCACTGGATGGCGCGCGCTTTGAGCACGGCATGAATGCGCGGGCTGCCATACACCTGACGATGGTCCAGGAAGATCTGCTGGATGTCGGCGCACAGACGGGCATCTTCTCGGCAATGCTGGCTCGGCTCTCGGCTTTTCCAGGCAAAATAGCCACTTTGGGAGACCTCGAGCGTCTGGCAGAGCACCGTGATCGGGTAGTCGTGGTGGTGCTCGGCAATAAACGGAAAGCTCAGAGCTGGCTGCGCGAGAAGATGCCCAGCGCTTTTTTTAGAATGTCACGCTCCTGGCGCAGGGTCTCCACCTCTCGCTTCAAACGCCTGATTTCCTCGACTTCCGCCGTCTGATGACCGCTGCCGGGAAAGGCTTGCTCACCATGCTCAGTGAAGAACTGACGCCAATGGTGAAGCGTACTGTCGGCAATCCCCAGATCGCGGGCAATCTGGGCCAACGGTTTGTTGCTGGTTTTCACCAGCTGAACCGCTTCCAGTTTGAACTCTTTCGTAAACGTTCGTTGTGTCTTTTGCATGGTCTACCAGAATCCATCGAACAAAGCAGTCGAAGTAGGGCGTGTTGGAACTCGACTTGTGGCACTGCCCCTTCTTCACAATTCCCAGCAGTGCCTCAGGCAGGGCTATCGGTCCGTCTCCGAAGTAGAAGAAGTGGTCGGAGAGAAGTACCCAGCCCCCGCTCAGGTCGGTGCTTCGATTCTCCTCGCCATGCACGCTTGGGCGAAGAGACGGGGTGCGGGTTGCGAAGTCGTAGATCGAGTCGCCGAAGCGTCTGTGGAGGTCGGCGCTATCCATCACGGGGATCTTGCTCGGAAGTTCCGACTGCGTGAACCTGTCATAGTCCTCCATCGTCATCTTCTGGGTCACGAGCATGGCGTACACGACCACATCAGAGACATTCCCGACCGGCGACACTGCGGAGCCCGTACTGACGACCCAGTCCACGACATTGGCAGATTGACGGATGCGCGGCTTACAGATAGCAAGCGTGCAGAGTCCCCAGAAGGGGTTGGGAGCGGCGCCATCGTCGTACGGGATGCAGTAGGAAAAGAGAGTAGACATGATTCCTTCACCAAGCTTGATTTTTGCCTGTATCAGCAGACCTCTGACGCGCTCTGGCCGCACGAGTCCAGACTGAATACAACCTCATAGATCGTCACGAGCGCAGTGCGGTGGAGTCCACAGCAAATGTCTGGCAAGCCCTCTTGCAACGTGTACGTTGAACCGCACTGGGTCTGATGGAGACTCCTGTGGCTGTGGTCTCTCCATCTCAGGTGGTGACAGTATATCACATCTGCGTAAGCTCCCCGAGAATGATGGGTGACATAGTTGGAAACCATTCAGCAGCGGGTGCTGGCTAGCCTACCCAGTTTTGAAACTTGATGATACGGAGGGGGAGTGCATCATTGCCGCTCGCTGGGTGCTGAACCTGGCGGCATCAACGTGCATACCGATCTTGCCCCTACTCAGCATCCAGTTTCCGCTTCCGGCGGGAGGATGTGAACCCATCAGGGAGTAACTCGACCGCTGGCAGCGTTCTCTTATGGTTCGGGCTCGCGCAATACGCATCGATGTCCGTCTCCTGCGAGAGGAGAAACTGGAGGAAACTCACCTCTTTGTACTGGCAGGTCAAGTAGATACTCAACAGCACCAGGTATTGGCTCAGGCCGGCTTCGGAAAATTCGCCGTCGGCCACCTCACGGTAATAAGCGAACCTCTTCACGGCGTGTTCCGCGTTGTTGTTGTTCCAGGGTACGCCATTATGGCTAAGGAAGGTGAATAGCTTATTCTGGTACTGCAGTAGCCGCCGGCGATAACCCTCGGCCACCTCCGAGCGGTACGCCTTTCCTTCGATAGTCCGGAAGAATCGCTCCACGTCCCGCCGGTGCTTTCCGAGGTGTCTCTGCCGTAGCCCATACTTGTCGACCGTGGCAATGATTGTACGAAGCAAGTGACCAAAGGCGGCGGCAAGGGCTTTGAGGTCCTCGTCCCAGGGATTGCCCTGAATATCGTGGTTGAAATCCCTGATGAGGTGGATCAGGCACTTCTGTTGCTCACATGCAAGAGAGTCATACGGGGCATAAAAATCGGAGATGAGTACCCCACGGAAGTCCTTGAACAGGCCGTGCAGGAAGCTGCCCTCTCGTGATGAACGGTACATGAAGACGACCTCTTCCTGATTCGTGAAAACCCACACATACCCTTTGCCCTCCTTCTTGAGATGGACTTCCGTCTCGTCCGCGTGGATGGTGGCTCCGCCGACGAGCTTGTCCAAGAGCCGCTGGTAGGTCTTAGCATAGTACTGCGACAGCAGCAGTTTGAAGCTGAGCACATCGGGATTAAAGACGGGTAAGCCAAAGTAGTCCTGGATCTTCTGTGTGATGTTCGAAAAACTGGCTCGGTGGTCCACGTCGCGCGGCAGAAACCGCCTATCGCACCCGCTACACCTATGCCAGGTGGTCGTGAACCGCATCACCCAGCGCTTAATACCACTCCGTGTGATCCGGAGGTCGAATGCTAACCGAACGAGCCGACCATCCGGATTCCGCGTCAACTCCGTTCCTCCGCAGAAAGGGCATTCCTGACAAGTGATCTCAAGAGAACGATTCGCCCACAGGTTCTTTTTCCCCTGCCTGCTGCGTTTGCGGGATCGGCGCTGTTTCAGGGTCTTATTCGTCCGAATGAACACCCGATCGTGTTGATAGTCGAAATAAGCACGTTCATTGATGAACGCGAAGTCAGGGACAGCAAACTCCGTACGGCACCACTCTGGGCGGCTCGATGGCAGGGCGATCTCCTCCACACGCGACACATGTTTACCTGCTTGGGTCACGGTCTGGGTCGGAGGCGGGGCGGGCTGGTTGGAGAAGATACCGTAGAGCAACTCTGTCACTGTACGTAAAGCGACGCAGTCCTCGATATTGTACGTCGTGAGTGTGTCTTTAAGTCTAGCCAAGCCGCTCTCCTCCCACTTCTTCCGCCACACGATGCTCTGGATGCCAGATGCATGAGAGTCCGTCCAGCTGAAGCCCAGATATCGCCCGATGTCCTTCAGACTATTGGAATAGGTAGGAAAGTACATGTGTGCATACACGATCGAGAGGATGTTGACCACGCGCGCCAGGATCGTGTTGGCCAGCTCTTCTCTACCTGACTCCTTGATCATCCGCCGCAGAAAAGCCGCCTCGTAGCTGCCATAAGCATAGAGGCAGGCGTCCGGGTGGAGGCCCACGACATCGAGAAACTGTTGGAACAACTGAGGCTCATCGACCGGGCTATCCGCCCAAAACGAATAACGCTCCTCCATCCCGTTTCTCTCGACGATCATCCCAAGCAGGTAGGCGAACTGGCGGTCTGGGTCGCCCTCGATGTCGAAGTAAATCTGAGTAGCGCCGTGTGGCAGTCGCGGAGTGCCAAGCACATAGATCTTCTGGTCTCGAATGGCCAGTGCCTGCAAGGCGGGGTTATGTGGCTGGCTCTTCTGTTGTTGTGGCCTCTTGCTCCTCTTCGGTGGGCGGAACGTGAAGGACAGCTGCGTCACTGTGAAGATTCCTCTCCGGTTGTACTTCCTGATCTCCTTCTCACTCAGACCCCGTAACAGACTCAAGTCGTCCTGCTCTGTTGCCTCCGCCTGGCAGCGTTGACGGAACTCGCATATCTGACAGTGGCTGTTGAGCATCAGGTGGGGAGGTGTATCAGTGCCCTGGACCTCCTTGATCTCCTGGACTCGCTGGGCACCCTGCCCGCTCGGGTTCAGTTTCACCCTCTGAATAGTACAGTTCTGACCGTATATCAGCATTCCGCTGTCAGGCTGCCTGCCTTGGAGATTGCCAATAATGACGCCATACAGCTCGAGCAACTTCTTCTGCTCCATACGGGGCCGTTCCGCACCGTCGAACAGCACCGGAATGTAGTGAAAGTCGCCCAGCCGGGACACGCCCTCCTCTTTCTGGAGCGCATCAAAGCGGATGGACAGTGCATGGTCTTCGATGGTGGCGTCCAAGATGAGTGGCACACCTTGCTTCAGCAGGGGACGCGTTACGGCGATGCCGCGCAGGATAGGATCATCTTTGTGCCGACCTATAAGTCTGTCCGCTGCGGACAAACGTACCCGACTTTGGGCCTCTGCTTGCAGTACCTCATAGTCCGATATGCTGCCCAGTTCTCCAGTCAGCCTCAGGTGGCCCTTGTACGTGCAGTGCACGTAACTCTCTAGAACGTCTCGTGTGATCTTCGTGGCCATTGCGTATCTCCGCAGTGTGGTTCCAAATGTACTGATCGACTCTCGCAACCCGATTCAGTGTCGATACCATTGACTTTGTGGCAGGCCTGGTTAGCAAAGCGCTGCCTGCAGCGCTACCTCTATAAAAATAGACGGAGTTCATACATTTAGGGTTCGCTCCTATGACAAAAGTTCGTATCAAAAGAGGGACTTAAGGTCTCCTTTCTTGCTCAATCAAGTTAACCTGCATACCGTTTTTGATGCAAAGGTGCTCGAGCGGCGTGATACCTGCCGCAAATTTGTGGAAAAACTCTTCTGTAATAGATGTCATCTACTAATAGGGGTTGGAGTATCATTTCGTACTTTGGAGTCGTTAAAAATAACTTCCTGTCTTCAAGCAAAGGCTAGCGATAGCATTGCCAACAACGCAGAAAGTTATTTTTTAACAAGCCCTTTGTGTACGCTAAGAGCGATGTGGGCTTGAGGAACTTCTTCAGAAGCTTCATTGAGGCATTCGCTTCGACTTACTCTAGGATGAGATATCCCGTTTTATCTGAATACTACACTCTTATGCCGTCCCTTAAAGTTCTTGTACAATTTCTCATAAGCTTAACTATTTAGCGATTTGTCAAATTGGCCACCAAACGCTGCTTCTGCTGCGAGGGTCGAGTTGCGAAACAAGATGGGTAGCGGTACGAAATGGCATGGTGATCGAGCAGAGCTAGCAGACGTGTGAAGTGTGTGACAGGAACTTGTACGGATGATGCAACGGATGCTATCAGCAGCAGGAAATTGGCTCAATAACCCCATCTGCACTGCACTATAAAATTATGCTGAGAAAGGGAAGTGCCGAGAAGAGAACCTTCTGTTCACCAACTACTGCTCCAGCGAGCACACATCCAAAAGTACCTGGTCTAATAGAACTACATTAGCACCTGATTCTAGGTACTGTTTTTCGCCACAATTGACCCTTGACTATTACGTATACATCAAGGTTTCATTCGTGCTATAGAGGGCTGTCTCCCAATCAAGCACATCTGCTAACTCGTCCTGCAATGCCTTGAGATCGTGCTGTCTCGTTGTCTCGTCGGGCATGTCGGTATCTTTCCAGAACAGCACGAATTGGACACTGGTGAGCGCCTCATCACCTTTGATGAGGTAGCGCGCTATCGTGCCAGGTAACGTATGACGATTCGCTGTCTGGATCGCGTTCAACTTCTCCAGCAGTTCAGCCTGTTTGCCGACCCGAACATGCACTCGAATTTCTGTAGAGAGAACCTTACTCCGGTTGCTGTACACGCGCCAAGGCGGGGGGCTTGTGCGGATACGTCCCGGGGGATTGAGCTTAAACTGTTTGACATCTTCCTCGGACAAGAGGAACACACCACTCGCTTTATATGCTGGTAGGCGTCCAATATCAATATATCTGTAGACGCGTTTATCGGTGATCCCAAGCATGTGTGCGGCTTGTTTGATCGAAACGTATCCTGGAATATCTGGAAATTCGTGAATATCTGCCATAAAAGCAGTCTAGTGAGAGAAAGTTTTGCTGTAAACTGGACTTTATTTCCCAATTTTGACAAAAACATTGAATATACCATAAAATGCATATCTATCAGTCTTCAGTTTTCATGAAGGCTTCTGCCCGTGTTGAAGAAAAAGGCGCAAACACGCAAAGGTGACACAACATTCAGGGAAGGTGAATATGTGCCTGGATCAGCAACTCTCAGTTGCTTCGGTGCTGTAAAGAAGATAAGCAGGATGAACGATGTGACATATTGTCTCTCGAAGCAGCGATGATTCTTGGTTTCGTGCCTTCCTTACACCTGATCATGAAGGTATGGTGCTGTTGCACATGCTCAATGGATGCTCACAAGCTCTTGTGGTTGGGAGCAAAAGCAAGAGGAGTGTATTTCACGATCTTCTTCATTTTTGGTCTGTGCACAATGAAAATGAACCGATTTCCGTATGATTCTCTCATGGTTGCCATGTATGGCTTTACCTCTACGTCTGACCATAGCTGGCTAGTGTTCACGTGAGCCAAAGCCTGCTACAATCCTGTGTATCATCGAGAGGGGCAGCGGTTTATGGTAGTACGTTTACGCGTCAAGGAAGTAGCCAAGGAGAAAGGCGTCGGCATAGGAAAACTCCAACGCAGTGCAGACGTGGCTTATAACACGGTCAAGCGGATGTTCAAGGACCCATATTACATCACGACGACCGAGACTCTCGGCAAGATAGCAAGGGCATTAGGGGTACCACCCGGAGAGCTGATCGAAGAGGTTCCAGATGACAAAGGTCAACGATCTGTTTAGCACTGTTGTCTCTATGCAGTGAAATTGGAGGTGTCTCATGAAGAAACGAAAGAAAAGACAGCGTTTTACCATCTCGGCCATCCGGCAGTCATCCCAACAACGCGCCATTGAGATGGAACCAGAAGACCTGGCAGCCTATGTTCGACGCGCAGAAAAGGACGTGCTTCCGATCATCAAGGAAATGCACATCAGCCCAGGCGCCGCTCAGTTCTTGCTCGCTCAACAGACCCAGGTACTGGTGACCGGCGATCCCCATCTCACTACTGAAAGTGGCATGGCCATCGCCAATAGAGTTTTGGATCTCTGGCGGGATGGCTATTATACCCCAGTTCCAGCGTACCCCTACACCCTTGAAGAAACACTGCTGGAGCTACAGGAAGGTCTTAAAGCAAAGGGAAACTACGAGGCTTGGTTCCAACCGTTCACCCCTGCGAACGGAGATAGACCGCGCGGCATCGGTGAAGTAGCAGGGGGGATCGTGAAACATCCCGAGACGAACCTCTGGCAAATATGGATGATGATGGACGGGCCCTGTACCTTCCTTGCTGCCTATCGCGATCCGGTGAACGCTCAAAGCAACCTTGAAACTATCATCAGCGCGAGTAGAAGAGGAGAGCCCGAGGCAAAGGCTGCGATGCTCTATATACAGATTCAAGCGCAGGCGGACGCAGAGCCGAAACAATTGCCCTACGAAATGATGGTCTATCTTGTCGAGCATCTTGATCGCTATATGATCAAGTTGTAGGAAAGCACTCTACTGGAGCGATGGTCAGCAAATATGGATAGCCACACCCCGACGTTATGCACGCTCTTTTCGGGTACCTTGATGTCCATATCTGGCTTTCCATCCCCTGGCCGACGCTCTCAGGAGCACAACATGTCGGGAACTTGTTGCCAAGACTGCTCTTGTGGTTGCTCGATGGAGCGGATAGTAAGGACAGAAGGTAGCTTGTGAAAGGTATTTTGAATATGCATGAGATTCAACACTGCCTTGATCTTCGCAGAGTAGGTAACGATCCAGGGGTATTTGCTGCGGCCTTAGCCGTGCGGAACTTTGGTACACTGATTAGAAACGGAGGGAGCGTGTATGGCCAACCTGACTGTATAGATGCGCTCTATCCATCTGAAATTGAGGCGTTTCTTATCCGCGCAGTGCAGACGGCACAGAAGACCACGCGATTCTTGTCTGAATGGCATATGAGTTGGTGAAAACAGATTGAGGTATGAGTCAAAACAACTCACAGAACGTGTTTGCGGCCTTTGATGTCCTCATTGAAGAGATTGAAGACGCACTACAGAGCATTCACAAAGCAGGGGCTAACGCGCTTGAAACCCGCAACTATAATAGAGCTCAAATGGCTATTGAACATGCCCGTCGTGCCATGCTCGTGCGTGAGAAGATTGCCTCTCTCAAGGGAGAATGGAGGGACGTTGAGGGAGCTTTCAGCGTACATGAAGATCCAGAGCAGCAAACTCCACCTGCATCGTCTGTACAGCGACAAACAAGCATGCATACTGCTCCTGCAAAACCACGTCCAATTGTTCATCATGAATTATCCCAACCTGTTGGGCGACTCATCGCAGGTAGAATTCGCAAAGGGCTACGCACGCCGGAACCTGCCTTTTTCCGACCGATTTTACAAGCGCTCAGTGATTTGGGAGGATCTGCGAAACGAAGCGATATCTTCACCTTGTTGGAACAATCTATGAGAGACGTGCTCAAACCGATCGATTATCAAATCCTCTCGTCAGAAGCTGAACAGATGCGATGGCAAAATTCGGCACAATGGGCACGCAACCTGATGGTGAAGGATGGACTGTTACAACAAAATTCGCCAGTAGGTATCTGGGAAATAACAGAAAAAGGTCGCGCATTTCTTCTGAAAAATAGTGGCTGAATGCCAGGAATTTCGAGAAGTGTTGCGAGGGACAGACGATGAAAAAGAAGACCTATACCCTGAACGTTCGCCAAACGGGTCAATACCAATACGAAGTGACCGTCCCAGAAATTGGTGCTATGAAGACGGCTGCAACGCTCGATAGCGCACTGAATATCACGTTGCACGATATTCTCATGCATCTCACAACTCGTTATCTCATTCTGGTGTTTACTGATCAAGATGCGAACAGAGAGGGGCCAGGTGTCGACCCGCAAGCGTGCCTACCAACTGATCTGGAACACCAAACCGCTCTTGAGGTAGCGCACCTGGGTATTGCCTCGCAGGTGCAGAGGAGAGAGCGTCAGTTGGTGTTCGAGGTAATACGACCACTCACACGAGCACAAACCACCTGGCTCGATGAGCAAACAGGAAAGCTCTTCGACAGGTATTACTTCAAAGATGAGCGTGAAGCCCAGCTCGATGCATTGCTGCAGGAAGCCCACGACCTCAGGAGGGAAGCATCTCATGAGTGAACACCCACCTGGAATCGAGTACCGTCTCATCGCACAGCAGGAGGAACGAGCCTCTCTCGAAAGTGCTGCTCCGTTCGTCATCACGCATATGGAAAAGCGTATGGTCTTCGCGCTGCGTGCGCCACTTGATCCACAGACCATTGAAGATCTGGCACGATTGGTGACGACAGGACTCATTCTCGGCTTCGTTGTCAAAGGTGAGATCGCGCTAATAGACGAAGTTGTTGTCATCAATAATCTGGGAGGATAGGGTTTTGAGAATAGGAAGTAGGAGCATTATCGTTGGTTATTAGGAAGAGGTTCACCTGCATTTTGATGCTGTTAGCGAACCCTTGTTGATGACGAATCGTCTCTCGCGCTTGCTGTCCTGGTCGACCAAAGCCGCTCTCTGTTGGAGAAAGTAGCAGCGCATAAAGATTGATGCAGAGTCGAGATTGTTCCAGGCGTTTCCCATGCCGCGGAGTGATCTGAGCAGTATGAGCTATTCAACCAGGTCGCGACGCTCCTGCCAGGCCAGTACCGCTCGCGATCCGCTGCTGTCAAACTCACCCAAGAGTATTTCCGCATTTGGATACCGCTTTGAGAAGAGTACCATGTACTCACTTGCACATTCCAAAGAACATCGAAGTCACGAACGAAGGAGAGAAAATGTGACCACCGACACTGACCAGCAGAAAGGCTACGCCTCGGTCAACGGTCTGGACCTCTACTACGAGATACGCGGGAGCGGGGAGCCGCTGGTATTGCTTCCCGGTGGCTTCATGACCGTTGAGGCGATGGGAGAGATTGTGCCGCAGCTTGCCGCGCCGCGCCGCGTCATCGGCGTCGAGCTGCAAGGGCACGGGCACACCGCCGACATCGAGCGCCCACTGCGCTTCGAGTTGATGGCGGACGATATCGCCGCCCTGATCAGGCATCTCGGACTCGAACAGGCTGACATTTTCGGCTTTTCCCTGGGGGGCGGTGTCGGACTGCAAACCGCCATCCAGCATCCAGAGGTGGTGCGTAAGCTAGCAGTCGCCTCGACCGCCTTCAAGCGTGATGGTTGGTATCCCGAGGTCCTCGCGGGAATGGCCTCGATAAGCGTCGAAACGTTTGCCGGAACCCCAATTCACGAAGCCTATCTCAAGACCTCGCCCAGGCCCGAAGCCTGGCCGACCTTCGTTGACAAGATGAGGCAATTGCTGAACGAGGGCTACGATTGGGCAGAAGGCGTTGCGGCGCTCAAAACACCCACCCTGATCCTGGTCGGGGACGCAGACGGCTTACGCCTCGCGCACGCGGTGGAGTTCTTTGGTCTGCTCGGTGGCGGCAAGGCGGATGGCGACATGAATGGTCTACCGCCTGCCCAGCTCGCGGTGCTCCCGTCCACCACGCACGTTGGTTGGGCCCCACCGTATCACGGGATCATGACCCGCACCGAACTGCTCCTGCCGATCATAACGGAATTCCTCGATTCAGCCCGGCCCGTGGCCACCTGAGCTGGAGGCAGAGGAAATAAACCGGATTGGCTTCCTTCCAGGGGTGAAATGAGCGAGGCCGCTCCCAGATGCAAAGGTATCGCTCACTACCCCTCTCTGACATTTCTGGGACGATTTATTGCCTGTCAGTTTGGCGATCTCGGCTTCTTGCTTGAGCACAATACCGAGAGCCGCTGGCTGTCCAACTCGTAAGAGCAATATCGTTCAGTGATCTGATTTACCGTCCCTGCAACCTCTCTCCTGAGTAGGCGTTGATATCAAGTTGATCAACACGTTTGGCTAATTGTTCGACAGAAGGCTGGCTATACAGCCGTGTCGTATCAAGAGAGCTATGTCCCAGCAATGTCGCCAGCCCGACCACATCTCCTGGGTACTGCGCCAGATAGCTGCGGGCAAAAGTATGCCGCAAGGTATGCGCACTGGTCTCCTCTGGTACCAGCTCGCCTGCGGCTTTCACGAGTTCGGCGATCATCTGGCCCATCGCTGAGGTCGTGAGCGCTCCCCCTTTCTGCGAGAGGAAGATGGGCGCGTGTGCCTCTGGCGCTTTCGGTTTTGGCCACGAGGATGCTACCGCTTTGAGCGTTGGTTTGTCGATCTCGAGTCGTGGAGCGACATATGCTGCCAGTGCCTCACGTGCTGAGGCATTGAGCGGAACGGATCGCGCTTTGTTGCCTTTACCCGCACGGACCCGTAATGTCCCACTACGTTCGCCAAAGGTAATGTCCTCGTAGGTCAGCGCAGCGCACTCACTGAGACGAATACCCGTCTGCATGAGCACCTGCACAATCGCGTAGTTGCGTTCCTTGTCACGAGACTCCTGCGCCTGGCGGAGAAGCGCGTTGATCTGCGCACTTTTCAGTCCTGAACGTTTCGACGATCCTTCTCCACCGATCAGTTTGACATGCGCAGCAGGATCGGCTGCCAGATAGCCCTGCTCGGTCATCCAGCCGCACCAGCCACGCAAGGCACTGATCCGCAGGTTGATCATACTGATGGATTTGTGCTGTTCATGGTGCATTTCGTTGCGGTAGCCTATGAGGGCAATCGGGGTGAGAGCCGCCAAGGTCAACGGGGTATGCTCCTCCTGTTCGTACCAGGTGAGAAAGTGCGTGACCGCCTGGGTATATTTTGTAACGGTGCCGGCTGAACGATCTTGCTCCTGCAGATTGCGTTGCCACACCTTAAGTAACTCCGGTGGCGTCCACGCCTTCCGGTCCATTTTGAGCGTAGTGACTCGCTGTTGCATAGGTCCCTCTTAGTCCAAAAAATATTTCCCGCTGTTATTTTTGTGGCTTAGGCCGGGTTACCTCAACACCTTGTGAGCGTGACCCTTGACTACAGCATAGCATACAACAGTGGGAAATGGCTATTTCCCACTGTTCTACTGTCCTACCAGAGAATATCGAAATCTCCTTTAAACTGCTGAAAATGCCTCAGCAGTGATATACTACTGATGAATAGTTGAATTCCACAAAACTTTGGCTTTCGAATAAGCTACCATCATTTGCGAGAGGCTATGCTTTATATTACTAGCACTTCGCCTCTCGCAAATGATGGTAGCTTGCTCGGAAATAGCATCAGGGTTTCACGGTAAAAGGAAAAATAGCGCACCTGGACAGCAACGATGGGGTATGGTAGACTCTGAAAAAGCCCATTTGTTTGACGAGTGAACGACAAGGACGACAGCCATGCAAGCCACCGTTTCTCCAGAACAGCGTCGAGCAGCCAAACGTGAGATCGTCAGGCAGATTGAGCAGGGAGCATCAGCGAAAGTCGCGAGGCTGCACAGCCCAGTCCCGATGCATCGTGCGACCGTGTATCGCTTGTTGAAGCGAGTGCAGAGCGAAGGGGAGAAAGCCTTTGTCGATGGACGGCATGGTCACCCGGTCAAGCTGCGCGGGGAGGTGCTCGCCTCTCTGATCAAGCATTGCCAGGCCAACCCTTACGTCTCCAGTCCTGCCGTGCAACGCGCCATCGAGGAGCGCTCCGGTTGTGTTCCCAGCGTCAGTCAACTCAACCGCGTCCGCGCCAGCCTCGGCCTCTCCCGCCGCCCGGTGCCGCGAGAAAAAAAAGTCCAAAGCCTTCCTCTCGATTGAGTCCGGATACCACGAGCATGCAGGTGGCTTGCTCCTGTTGGCGGCCGCGAACGAGACCGCGCTGCTCGCTCATCTCGCTCTCGCGCTCCCAACAGAAGTGGCCACGACTCGTCCCCCATTGGCAGGCAGTTCGGAGGCTGTGCGCCAGAGACTGCTGCTGACCTTGCTCTTCCTGGAGGCGGTCGGGCTGCATCGCACCTGGGATCTGCGTGGCTACACTGCTGCTGGACTGGCTCTGCTCAGCGGGCGCAGGAGTGCCTATGGCTATCGCTACACGGAAGCCTTTTTGTCACAGGTCGCGCATTTCGGTGGGGCTGAATGCTTAACGGATGCCTTGGCACGGTGGACGACGCAGGTGTGGCACGCACCAGATGAGACACCTGAGCAGCCCAGGTCTCTGACCTGCTACATTGATGGGCATCGCAAGCCCGTCTACACCGATGCCCTCATTCCTCGGGGGCTGGTCGGACGCTTGAGTACCATCCTTGGGTGCCGTGCTCTGGTGCTGCTTCACGATGCGCAAGGGCATCCGCTACTGGCTACGACGCACCGCGGGGACCAGCATTTGACGATCGGGCTGCCCCTCATCATCGCACACTATGAACGGATCGTTGAGACGGCTCTGGTGAGTCGGATCATTGTGGATCGGGAAGGCATGGCGATCGAGTTCCTCGCCAGCTTACAAGCCGCAGGGCGAACGGTCGTGACGGTCTTGCGAACCGATCAGTATCGGGATCTGGCATCATTCACAGCGATCGGAGAATTTGTTCCGCAGCTCCAGCCACCGCACTGACTCACAAGCTGATCCCGATTGTGACGACGGCAGACACGAGTGATGCCCTTGAACTGGCACAGACCTACATCCACCGCTGGTCAGCACAGGAAAATGTCATCAAGGATTACTTACGGCCCTTGGGGTACTTTGTCGCATAATGATTCCCACTTCGCCGTAATAAATTGCCACTTTTTAAGCTTGTATGGTGGAGCTTAAAAAGTGAGCCTCGCCAGTATTCTTTGCCGAAAGTGCAGTTTGCCATTCAATCGCTGCCAAAAGATTTTTCCGTTTTTTCGGAAAGAGACAAGCAGTACTTGCCACTAAAATATGTTCTTGCAGCTGTCTTTATGTGGCAGAGTGGCAAGGTTACTTGGCGATTCCTACTCGATTTGTGATTTACAACTAAGCAAACAAAAAAGCGAACCAGACGGACTGGTTCGCTAAATCCTCAATCCCTTTCGGGGACAGGCGAGCATACAACACCAGACAAGGACCACTCACTACCAGATAGTGTCCCCACTCTGCTGCAGTGAAATTTGGGCAAACACGATAATCCGGACGCTCGAAGACTCACGGCCTCCGTGCTCAAGGTCAAATTGCTCCAGGGGTATATCGGGCAAACACGATAATCCGGACGTGAGAGTTGTGGAAGTTGGATGAACCGATCTTCCCCTCTACCCGAGTTTCGTTCCACCAGAATCGATTGTCCACTGCGTTGCTAGCTTCTAGAGCGTGCCAGTTATGATTCTGGGTGTTCTGCACCGCAACGGTGATGCCATCAATTTCGAAATGAGGACCTGCTTCATCCAAGAAATGTAGTACGGAAAAGGACCCACTACTGTCAGTGTCGGACTCTATCACGAACGGAACAAAGCCTTCCGCCATGGGTTAACCTCCTTTCATATAAACTTGCTGTGTACTTTTTAATGTAACTCTTGCTAGCAGGTTCGAGAAGATTATCTGCATGGTAAGATACGATTGCACTATCACGTTTACTACTATAGTATAGTACAAAATAGTCACAAATACTAATCTTCATATATTGGTTGTAATGTGATCGTAAAAAATGCACTCTCGGCCAGGAAATGCTGCTGGCAGGGATTTATGGCGAAGTGGCAGAGTTACTTGGCAAGGTACACTTGGGATTGGACATCAACCATGGCGAGGCTTCGACGCCGGTGGAGAACTCGGAGGTAGCCAAACGGCGAAGCACCCTGCAGAAGCGACTTGTGAAGCTGAAACACTGGGCCGAGAGTGCCAGCACCCGCAGTCATCAAGCTGGCAAACGGCATGATCGCCTGCAGGTGCAGTTCAAAAGTCGTGCTGATAAGCTGTACCGGGAACTGGGTCTGCACCAAACCACCTTGGAGATGCAAGGGATGGCCGATCACCTGCTGCGACGGGAGATGAAAGAGCGTAAAGCGGTGATCGATGCGGAACTGGAGCAGCTCCGAGCCAAAGAGTGGCGGGCCTATGAGCAGTGCAATCGCGAGTTTGGCAAGCAGGAGCGCTATTACAAAGCGCAACGAGAGGTGTTACGTGCGTTGGAAGAGCTCGAGGCGAAAGAGCGCACGATGTACGAGCTGGATCACCGCAAGGATCAGGTGATGACGGTGTGCAAGGTCGCCCTGGCCAACCTGGCGATGTGGGTCCGTGATCACTACTTTCCTGCTTCCTACACGCATGCGACCTGGTCGCGGCTCGTCCCTTTTTTCCGACTCCCAGGTTGCATTGTACGGGATGCTACCACCATACGGGTCGAACTATGCCCTTTTCATGATCGCGCCCTCAATCGCGACCTGGCTCTGCTGTGTGCGCGTGTCAACGAGGTTTCCCCTCAACTCCCAGATGGACACCGTCTCTCTTTTACCATCCGTTCCACTTCCACCTGCCACATTCTTCCTGTGCAGGAGCATCGAGCACCGTGTCTCTCTGTCGATGCGTTTGGTGAAGAAGAGATTTCCTTCGTTTCGTCTCACTTCTCACGAAATGTGTGCTTGGACAAACACTAAAACTTTCTCCCTGGTGAACGAACGTACCACATAGCCAGCACAGGTCCACCTGCTGGAAGAGATAGTCCGGTTTGTCTCTGCAACGCCGTTCAGCAAGCCTGCGTCATGGCGACCGTCCTCACACTGCTCTCCCCCTGGCGATGCCGGGGAAGGTAGCTGCTTGGAACTGATCGAAGTACGCGAGCGCCTCTCTGCCGGTCGCCTCGTTGACGTTTATCGCAGGCGCCCGGCCGATCATCAACTTTTCGACGGCGAGCGCTGTGCCCAGGAGATATATGCCCAGCGGGGGCAGTGGCCGGTCGAGGCGGACGAGCGTTTCCGCCAGCAGCGGAGCGGGCCTGGCGACTACGTCTGGCCAGTCCTCCTGAGGACGCGGTGTCTCGCGCTTGAGGATGGGGGCGATATCTGCAGCGACCGCATCGCGGGCGGTGAGCGGGCCTCCAAGCGACCAGCGTTCTCGCAGCGTGCGGATCAGCGAGGTGCTGCGGTACTCCTCGTTGACGACCATGCGGCTGTCGATGTAGGTGGAGATTGCTAGCGTGGGTAGGCGAATACCTGAACGGTCGAACCGGAACCCCATCTGGCCGGCAGGGGCTGCAGGGTCGGGTGGGGGTGCTGGCGGCGGTGTGACGTGATCGTACGTGCCGCCGTGCTCGTCGAAGGTCACGAGCAGCAGGGTGTTCGCGAAGTTCGAACCGCCGGACGTCGAGGATGCTCTGATCGCGTCGTAGATCTTCGCCAGGTAGGCTTCGCCGCCCAGCAGCGAGGAGGGCGTGTCGACGGAGAGCCCACCAGAAAGCGCATTGATGGGTGGGTGCATGTCGTTGTGCCCGTGCAGCATGTTCGGCTCGATGAACGCGTAGGCGGGCAGCGTCCCTCGCTCGGCATCCTCGTAGAAGTCGTGGATCGAGGAGAAGTGCGTCTTGAAGAACGGGGACAGTCGGTTAGCGTGGATCAATCCGGTAAAGCTGATGCGCATGTCGGGATCTCCGTAGACACGCCAGGGCACACCTGCCGCCTCGAGCCGCTCGAAGATGGTTTCCGCAGTGTTGTGCTTTGGGAAGTTCTCGTAGGGCGCGTTGACGACGAAACCGGACGCCGACGCGGCGTGGAAGAACGACCGGTTGGTGAACGTCTGCGACGGCACTTCACAGAACCAGTGATCGAAGCAAGCAAACCCCTTGGCGAGCGTCGAGAAGACGGGCATCTGCTCGGGGGTGTAGCAAGCCATGATCTGCGCGTATTCGTCGTACTGCGGCATACGGCCTGTTTCGGCGTGGAAGGCATTGACGTAGTCGGTGACGAACCCGTCCATGGTCGGCTGGCGACGAGCGTCCTCGGGCGCGTTGAACGGAGCTTGCATCGCTTCAGCCAGTTTGAAGCGATTGTCCGGTGGAGACACCGTCCTGAACAACTGGGTGTTGACGTGTTGGTATTCTTCTCCCGGGTCGGGGTTGGGTGTGTCCATGTTCTCGTCAGGGTGCACCGGGACGACCCCTCGGTGGGCGTCGGGCGCGTAGTCCGGGATCGGGTTGGAGAGGGTGCGGCCCGCAACGCCCTCGAAGAACGCGACCTCTCCAGGCTCGTACAGATAGCCCAGCAGATTGTCGAAGGAACGGTTAAGGAACATGACCACGACGACGTGGTCCATATGCTGTTTTGCATCTACCCCGGACATTGCAGCCTCCTCTCACACTCCAATTGGAGCAAGCCTCTAGCGGTAACGAAAAAGATTGCGCCCTTTGTTATGCTGTTCGCACAATGAAACTTGTACTGGCTTCAGATCTTGAGAAACACGCTCGACCTTGTCGTTCGTTCGTCCCTTAAACTCCTGGGCTCTTGCTGAGTCTACCACACCCCATCGTTGCTGTCCAGGTGCGCTATTTTTCCTTTTACCGTGAAACCCTGAGCATATATTCCACATGTATGGTATACTTTACTTGGTTGATAGGGTACTCGCACTTGATTCCGTTAAAGTCGATATCATCTAGCATATGACAAGTAGCAGTGTTAGAGGAAGGCTCTCATCGCGATTAAGCGTTTGATGCAGCCAAGCCAATGCCGCAGGCCTCTACGTGATTTTGGTGACAAAGATTCTCATCGCGATTAAGCGTTTGAAGAATCGAAGCTTATGAGGATAGCTATCGTCAAGAGAGAGTCTCAGGATATCATCGCGATTGGGCGATTAATGCATTTGATGGAAATGACAACAATTTCTGTTACTTCAATTATCCTCACTTCCAACTCAGCCAATAGTCTAGTGCAATGGAAAGCTTTCAAAAATAGTTTCCATTGCACTGGTGAACCTTTCCATTACACCCATCACTTTTTGAGAGATCATAATGGTGGTAATGCTTTTTATAATCATGTGATGTTTATCTACAGCCAGTGCTTTTGTAGTCAAAAAGGGATAGTGCAGCGGACCGCCGCAAGCAGTGCAACGGAAAGTTGGTCTTCACAGGAACTTATGTTAGTTTGTAGCGAATGGCTATATGAAGTATTGAAATATTGTTCAGCCTAAACAATATTGTGTTCTTTCTGTATCTGCTTCTCGAAGAGACGGTCAATTCGTAAGGGATCAATATCGATAGACTGCGCCTTTCCCAAGGCAATCTCTTCAGCAATCAGCCTTCCCACCATTGGGGCCTGTTGCACTCCATGTCCAGAAAAACCGGCTGCATTGATCCAGTTCTCCGCTGACGGGAGTCGACCAAGAATTGGATTGTGGTCAGGGGTTACTTCGTAATAACCCCACCAGCATGCCTGGTGATCCAGCCTAATTTCCGCCAGCCAGGGAAAACGTGCCACTCCAGCCTGTAGCGTTGGCTCAAGCCAATCCCAATCAACACCTTCTGTAAACCCCGGTGGTTCATCTAATCCTCGTTTGCTCATACGGAAAGCGCAGGAAGCGCCTATAATGCCTGCCCCAATAATTATAACGTCGGCTTTTAGGTCTTTTGACATTCTTATCATTCACACTCAACGCCTGCAGCTTTCAATATTTGAACGATTACATCTCCGCTAGTATATTGTCCTTCTATGATTAATATCTCCTTTGCTCAAGGTTTCGAATAGTGTGCGATAGCCTATGACTATAAGAATTATATGATCACATGTGCACTTATACCACCAAAAACCCCCTCCCCAGCTCATCTCTTGAATCTATAACAAACTCATGTCGCCCTGTAATATAAGCAGTGCCGCTCACCTCTGGCAGGATAGCTTTGAATGGCCCGACTTGCGTTCGTCCTACAACTCGCCCACCGAATGTGCTTGCAGAACCCAGAATACTTTCGATTACAATCTGCTGGTCATCTACAATCTCGCCTTTGGCATGATGCAGCGCCAGACGAGCCGAGACCCCTGTACCTGTTGGTGAGCGATCTACTTCTGCATCAGCAAAAACACAAATATTGCGACTATGGTGAGATGGATTTTCAGGAGCATCAATCAAAATAGTGCCATATACAAAGCTCAAATCGGGTTCTATAGGGTGCTCGATTGAGATAGCAGCGTTGACAGCCACTTTAATGGCTTCAGCTACCGTAACCAGTTGTGTAGTATTTTCTAGTGTAACTTTTAAACCAACTTGCTTAGCACGTATAAAGGCATAGAATGCTCCTCCAAAGGCAACATCTACCATTACCTTTCCGTAGTTTGGCAATTCGAGTACTACGTCACGAGCATATAAAAATGAGGGTATGTTTAGGAATGATACTCGCTCGACATGACCATTATTATCGAGGTATGCGGTAGCCCGAACCAGGCCAGCAGGAGTATCAAGGTTTACCGGCGTTTGCCGTCCCCTTGCTGGGAATGCTCCTGTCTCTAGAAGGGCTGTCACCAAAGCTATGATCCCATGGCCACACATGGTGCTGTAACCCTCATTATGCATGAACAATACGCCTAGATCAGCTTCTGGACTGACAGGTTCAGTGATCACACACCCATACATATTGTAATGTCCCCTGGGCTCCCACATTAATACCTGACGAATATAGTCAAAGTGTTCTAGCATGTAACGTCGTCGTTCCAGAATAGTACTACCCTTTACTTCTGGCAATCCGCCTGTGATAATTCGTAATGGCTCGCCCGCAGCATGAACATCGATGGTGGTGATAACGGTAGATTCTTTAAGCGGGCTATACTTATTCCATGACAGTTTCATATTCTTGCTCCAGCTTAACAAATTAAACCATACTCGATAGAAGAGCTAAAGCCTCATCAACCACTTGTATTGCTTGCTCTGCTACTTCAAGATGATCCGACTGCATCGCCGATCGTAGTAGTGCAACCGTTTCCCTGTACAAATATAATGCAGCAACACCTCTCGTTTTGACAGCTAATTTATCACCCGGCACCAAATCGATCCCTGCTGCCAGTCGGTGATAGCGCGTCCACGCAGAGGCCAGTCCTATAGTTTCCTGGACCTGCCGGTAGTAGGTACTATCATTCTTCACCAGGACACCACGTTGTACTGCCACCGCCTCTGTCAAACTGGAAAGCAACTTCGAGATTGCATACGAGAGCGCCAAGTCATCGCGCTTGAGGATTTCACTCAGTATCTTATGCACATGTTCGGCATATATCATCATTCCAAAGCTAGCATAACTATCAGCAGCCTTCTGCAATGGTTCCCAGTCAAATATCTCGATCTCTCGCATCAATCTGCCGACGGATCCATCCTTGTCCAGGAGTAAACGACGAAAGCCGGATACAATAAAGATAGCTCTTTCTGGTCTCGCAAGCTCGCTGCGAATATCAGCAACAGTCTTTGTCCCGATGCTTAACAGGCGTCCGTCACGATAGATGAACCGCTTCGGAGTTGGCTTCAGCGAGTCTGGCACAAAACAAGCGATATCTACGTCGCTAAACGGGGTTGCTTCGTTGCGTGCATAACTTCCCCCAAGAATGATACCTACGATATTATCATTGTTCAGTTCGATAACAAGGGCATTGAGAAATTCCTCTGAAAGAGGTTCGGCAGTTCTAATAGGATACTGATCGGGCTTCTCCCGGTCAGGTAATGTATCGTAGTTCATATCTCTCTCTCAATTATTGTAATAGCTAATGGCTATAAGAAATGCTATTCTATTGGCTGAATCTCCTCTGACTTCTCATATTGCAGGATTGCAACCCCAAAAAGCACTAGCACGCAGCCTGCAATCTGCCATGCATCTAGACGTTGACCTAACCAGAAATAAGCAATGATTCCCGCTGCAGGCAATTCTAGCATGCTGACTATACCGACACGCATAGTATCAATACGCCGTAACGAGCCAAGAATAAGAGAAAATGGAATGGCCATACCGAAAATACCCACAAGAGCTATCAAGAAAAGATGATAGGGTGTCCAGGTATTGGTAGGAATCGCCCATGGAGGCTGAAAAATAAACCAGAAAAGGCAGGCTACTAGCGCTCCGTAACCGGTAGAGGTGACAGATGGTAAGTATTGACCAATACGACGTCCAAGCACGAGATAAGCAATATAGGCCACGAGACCAAGAAGGGCAAAAAATAATCCAAGCATATCCAGGCCGTTGAGATTTTCATGCCACACACCGGTCAAAAGAATGACGCCACCAAAGGTTAGACCCAATGCTACCAGCACGTGTTTCGAGGGCATATGCCTATGCCAGATCGCCTCCCACAGGGCCATCCAGGCCGCTGCAGTGAAGATGATAATTAAAGCAACAGCTATCGGGAGGCGACTGATCGACAGGAAATAGGTGTATGTAGCCAACGCTAGAGAAATTCCAAATGCAACAATCCAACCCCAGTAACGGCGTTGCACCTTTAACCCCTTACGTTGCCCTATGATAAGTAAGGTCATCAAACACACTCCGCCGATAAGCATACGAAACTCAATCAACGTAAGAGGTGTTATACCATCGTCGAAGAGCAAACGCGAGATACTACCATTGAGACCAAATAAAACTGCCGCGGTCATTACCATAAGGTAGCCGACCAGGGTATAAGTAGTATTCCGCCTGGGTTTATTATGGATACGGCACCTCCGATGAGGCTACAAAATGGAGATCGGTTTAGCTTTATTTGCAGTAGGAGTGGCAGAAGGGACAACAAGATTAAACGTTGCATTAATACCCTGTGCGTCAGTTGCAACGTTAATCAAGCAAAACTCAATATTGCCTGGTAAGCTATTTTTAGGGATCAATTGTGCCAATTTTTGATTTATCTTATCCTCGAACAAGGATACCAGGCCCGTTACGGATATATTGGAGAAATTAGCCTGTAGGATATGTATTTGTACCTGACAATTCTCCACTAACAATTGGGCATTAAGTGAAAAAGGTTGTGTTACAGGCACACCTAATACAGATACCTGGTAATCACCAGTAATGTTCATCTGTGTCCCATTCGTAAATTGAACCTGCACATTGCTAACACTCCCATTTGCAGGTAAATCTATCTGCTGTACACTATTTTGTAGCAGAGGAGTAATGATAGATTGATCAGCATGAACAGTGACGTTCCCAGTTGCAACAGGCGTTGGAGCAACCGTAATGGGAGATTTACTACCCCCAATGGACAGTTGAAATAACAGCATGCCCACCGCTCCCAATACGAAACCGATAAATAGAAAGACCGCATACAATACTATACGACCCACATTCCGTTGACGAGTTGGGGATGAAGTGCTTCCTGTAACGAGTTGAGCTTCAACAGGTGCAGTAACGGTTTGAGCGGGTGAACTTTCACTTTCTTTGTCCGGGAATGCAGTTGCATCTGCCAGGTTTTCGTCTTCTACTGTTCTGTTGGGATCAAGCGTAGATTCGTCCGCAATCACGCTTCGTTCATCCTGTGTACTTTCATTATCCATAAAGAGCTAACATCCCCTTTTAAATTGTGTTCTTCATGATGTAGAGTATATCATAACCAACACTTCTTCAGAGCAAGAGTTCAGCAGTTTTATACATCCTAAGGAGCATACCATCATGATCTTTGTTGACAACCGGCTGAGCCGTATGGCGCAAGTCCTTGTTCATTATTCTTTGAATGTACAACCCGGTAACCTTGTTGCCATCCAGGGTGGAGCCGAGGCGATACCACTTTTACGCGAGGTTTACCGTGAAACAATGCGAGCAGGAGGGCATCCTGAACTCAATATAGGTTTGGAAGAAGCGCGTGAAATTTACTTAAAAGAGGCCAATGATGATCAACTGAACTTTGTTTCACCTGTCACACAGCTTATCAACGAACGTTTCGATTGCCTGCTCTACATTGACGCTGAAACCAACACGCGGCGCCTTTCGAGAGTAGACCCACTTCGCGCTACAAAATTGCGGAAAGCTTATGATGCTATTGATACGCTCTGGTCACAACGTGCAGCGCAAGGACTGATGCGATGGTGTTATACACAATTCCCAACACATGCATATGCCCAAAATGCAAACATGTCTCTGGAAGATTATTGGGAATTTATTTGCAATGCCTGTATGATCAACGAACCAGATCCCGTGGAGCAATGGAAAGCGATGTCTTCACAGCAACAAAAACTGATCAACTGGTTAAATGGGCATAAAGAAGTATATATAGTAGGAGAAGATACTGACTTAATGCTCTCGATTGAGGAGCGTCCATTTCTCGCATGCGATGGGCATACCAATCTACCAGACGGAGAGATCTATTCCGGCCCTGTGGAAAGTAGCGCTCAGGGAACCATACGTTTCACCCTACCTACCAGCTACGATGGACATGACGTAGCTGACATCCGACTACGTTTTGAAGAGGGGCGAGTAGTTGAAGCTCATGCTGCTTCAAGCGAAGATTACTTGCTTAGCATGCTAAATATCGACGAAGGCGCAAAACGGATTGGTGAATTTGCATTCGGGATGAATTATGGCATACGTGAAGCTACCCGCAACATTCTCTATGACGAGAAAATAGGTGGCACTATTCATCTCGCACTGGGTCGTAGCTATCCAGAGTCCGGCGGACTCAATGTATCTGCACTTCACTGGGATATGGTGTGCGACTTGCGCATGCAAGGTGAAGTATTGGTTGATGGAGAGTCGTTCTTAAAAAACGGAAAATATGTATTACTTTAATGTAGCCCAAGTTATCTAAGTGGAAATGAGCTTCCCTCGACGAAGCTCATTTCCCTCAGGCCATTACCAGGCAACTGATTTAGCTATTGAGCGAGAGCGTAAGTGCAGGCGGTTGTATTTGATGTTCGGCTGAAATGGGTATAATTGCTGTACCAACAGCGAAGAACTCGATAACATGCGAACCCCAATCGCGGCTGTCCTCAACAATATTTACGCCGACGACGCCTTGCGCACCGAGACTAGCAGCTTCTGCTTGCATTCGCTCCATCGCTAGCTCGCGTGCATCGTAAA
>WNGP01000883.1_pt1 | contig 23937 bp, 20 predicted proteins | sample 5407671 | NCBI WGS metagenome assembly WNGP01 (sample SAMN13153381, study PRJNA577476) | soil metagenome | isolation source: 40 cm soil or saprolite under Garry oak tree replicate 2 | place: USA:California | collected 2016-06-15
GCCGAACCGACCCCGATGAGGAGCAGCGCGAAGCCGGCCAAACAAGCCTTGGAAACGTTGTACATGTCCTCTCCCTATGTGTCGTGTGGTACGGCGCTTAGAGCAACCACGGGGCAGTCATCGCACCCGTTGCTGCGACACAACAAGGCAAGCGTCGTGCCAGGTGTATTGGTTCTGGTCAATCGTCATGTTCTTTGACAGTCGTGACGAATCTGCCGGACGTGCCAGCGGCGCTGGGAGTTCGCCGATGTGCTGCCATCAACTGTATGATTTCTAGACGAAAAGTGGCTTGATCATCACCGTCAGTGATCATCGTAAAGCGCTGCAGTAAAAGATTTTATGGCATCAGCCGTGGTCGGCACGGTACCTGCCTTATGGGACGTCGAGAATGACACCGTCCCGAGCTTCGGAGCAGAACATGGGCAGTCGCAATCGGTCTCTAATGTCGCGCATCTCGTGGGTAGCCGTTCTCCTCGTTGGAGGCGCGACTCTGCTCCCCGTTGCCGCACAAGCCCAAGCTCGTGGCACGCTGCAAGTGTTCGCGCAAGTCGTTGACACAAAAGTAAGTTCCGACGGGCTCCAGGCGGGAAGAGCGGCTCTGCACCAGGCACCGGCGACATCCGGCGTGGCTCAGACGGCTGTCTCGACACTGGCGCGCGTGAGCGTCGTCTACCCGACGGAGCAGCGTTCCAGCGTCGTCCTCACCATCGACTACTCCAGCAACTAACCGCAGGGTCGTTCACCCGATCCCAACCGGCGGCGCGACTCCCTTGGCGCGTCGGTCGGGGACGAGGCGGCGCGGCGCGAGGGAGCGCCGTACCGCCCGGCGACGCTCGGGGCCGCCACGCCGCACACGGCCCGCCCGGCGCTCGGTCGGCACCGCCGTGTCCGCCGTCCGCCGGTCGTTCGGCGCACGGCGGTCGACGCCGGAGCGGCGGTCGTCCAACTCGCGCCGGTCGTCTCGGGTGCGGCGGTCGGGTAGCGGTTCGTAACCCATGACGCCCTCTCGCTGGCGACGGGTGGGGGCAAACCTATCGGCCAGGGAGAGCCACGGCTAGGGCGATGCTAAGCGTTGAGCGCGTCATGGACCGTGCCGTGGTGCAGGTCTGGCTGTGTTGACGCGGTTAGATTGGGGCGCGATGACTCCCCCGATTCCGCCTGCCGACCTGTTGGACGACGTGGTCCGGGCGCTCGCGCCGGCGTTTCGCCTGGACCAGCGGGTGGCCGCCACACCGGAGCGCACCGTGTACCACGCGTGGGACCGGGTGCTCAAGCGCTCGGTCGCCTTGCACGTGCACGTGGTGCCCGACTCGCCGGGGCGCGCGTGGTTCCTGCGCGAGACCGAGACCCTCGCGGCCCTCGATCATCCGGCGATTCGCCATGTCTACGCCGCCGGCCTGGTGGGCGGCTTCGCGTACCGCACGGCCAACTGGGTCGAGGGAGAGAGCCTCGCCGAGGCACTGCGCCGCGGGCCGCGCGCCATCCCCACGGCCCACGCGCTGGTGCGCGACCTGCTCGGCGCGGCCGAGCACGCCCACGCGCGCGGCGTCATTCTGCGCCGCATCGTCCCGCTGACGCTCATGCTCGACCTCACGGGGCGCGCCGTGATCACCGACCTGCGCTACTCCAACTGGTGTCTCCCGAACGTGCCGCCGGAGGAGCACGGCGCGGGCGGCGCGTTCGTCGCGCCGGAAGTGCGGGCCGGCAGCCCAGGCGAGCCCGCGAGCGATGTGTACGGCGTGGCGGCCCTCGTGTACTACGTCCTGACGGGTCAGGAGCCGGATCCCGATCCCGCCCGCATCACGGCCCCGCGCCTGCTGCGACCAGCGGTACCGGCCGCGCTAGAGCGGGTGCTGCTGCGCGCGCTTCAGTCGGCGCCGGGCGACCGCTACTACACGGCGACGGAAATGCTCGAGGACTTCGTGAGCGACGCGGGCGAGTTTCAGGAGCCGGCGGCGGCACCCCAGGTGGCGGAAGCGGGATTCGAACGCCGCCTGCGCCGCGCCCTGGGCGACGACTACGAGCTGCTCGAGGAGATCGGGGCGGGCGGCTTCGGCCGCGTGTATCGCGCGCGCGACCTGGGGCTCGAGCGGGACGTGGCCATGAAAGTGCTGCACCCGTCGCTGACGACCGATCCCTCGGTCATGGAGCGGTTCCGGCGCGAGGCACAACTCGCCGCCCGACCCCGCCACCCCAGCATCGTGAGCATTTACGACATCAGGAGCCGGGCCGGGCTGCAGTGGTACACGATGGAGCTCGTGCCGGGGTCAAACCTCGCGCAGCTGGTCCACAAGCAGGGACCGCTCTCGCTCGATCAGACCGTCCGCGTGGTGGACCAGGGGTTGTCGGCGCTCGAGCACGCGCACCCGCTCGGCCTGGTGCACCGGGACCTGAAGCCCGAGAACATGCTGATCGAGCCCGACGGCCGGCTGCGCATCACCGATTTCGGACTGGCGCTCGCACTGCGGGGCGACGCCCGGTGGGGAGGCGCCACATCGCGGAGCGGCACGCCGCTGTTCGCCGCGCCGGAGCAGCTGCTCGGCGAGCGCGTGGACCAGCGCGCCGATCTCTACTCGCTCGCCGCCACGGCGTACTTCGCTCTGCTGGGCCGGCCGCCGTTCGAGGGACCCACCGCCGAGGCGATCCTCGCGCGCCAAACCACCGAGGACCCGCCGTCGCTTCATGACTCGCGCCACGACGTGCCGCGGGAGCTGGAGGATGTGCTCCGCAAGGCGCTGGCGAGCGAGCCGGCGGCCCGCTATCCGACCGCCACCGCCTTCCGTGACGCGCTGCGTCGGTCGCGGGGCCTCTTGTTCCGGCTGCGGGCGCTGCTCTGGGGAAAGTGACGCCGCGATTTGACAAACTCATGCTCGCGTTACAAGGTTAAGAGCCATATGCGCATCCGGAACGAGTCGGTGGTGCTCGCGCTGGCCGTCGCCTGCGGCGGTTCAGGCCCGACGAGCTCGGGCGGGGGCAGCGATCCGCCGCCGGGGGGTCAACTCGCGAACGTCAGCATGTCCGACTATCGCTTTACACCCGACACCGTGCGGATCGCTGTCGGCACGACCGTCCGCTGGAGTAATGATGGGGCAGTGGATCACACGTCCACGAGCACTTCCGCCGGCGGCTGGAACAGCGGGACGCTCGCTCCGCCTCACCCCACGGCGACCTGCCCCTATCCGCCCTGTGACCCCACGCCCGGAGCGAGCTTTCAGGTCACCTTCACCGCGCCCGGGACGTACGACTATCACTGCACCTTCCACGGCGTCCCCGGTCCCACCTACCAGGGCATGATCGGCACGGTCATCGTCACACCGTGATTTAGCGCCAACGGAAGATCTGCAGCGCCACGACGAAGCTCACGATCCCCCACGCCGTCACGATACCAAGTGGTGTCCCGACCTCGCCCAGCCGGCTGCCGTCGATCATCACGGCGCGGAGGGCGTCGTTCAACGCCGTGAGCGGGAGCGCCTTCACGAAGGGTTGCATCGCGTCGGGGAAACGAGCGTACGAGAAGAATGTGCCCGAGAGGATCCACATCGGGAGCATCACGAGGTTCATGAGCCCGGAGACCGCCTCGATGGTGCGAGCGCGGCTCGCCACCAGCATGCCGAGCCCGGCGAACGACAGGGCGCCGAGCACGGTGATGAGCGCGACCGCGCCGAACGAACCCCGGACTCCCACGTGGAACACCCACCAGCCGAAGCCCACGAGCGCCGCGACCTCGAGGAACAGGAACACGAGCCGGGACAGGATGAACGAAAGGAGGTAGTGACTGCGGCGCATGGGCGTCGCCATGAAGCGTTTGAGCAGCTTCTTGGTGCGGGCCTGCACGACCGAGAATCCGACGCCCCACAGCCCGCTCCCCATGAGATTCATGCCGAGCAGGCCGGGGATGAGGAAGTCGATGTAGCGCGAGCCCGGCGCGGTGACCCGCTGGTCCGCGACGCGCGCCGCATCGGCGCGGCCGCGGGCGCGCTGCACGACGTCGTCCGCTTCCAGGCGGGCCAGCCGGCTCTCGGAACGGGTCGAGTCGTACCGATACACCACCGGATCGCCCGCCACGACGATCAGCGCGACACGGCCGGTGCGGAGCTGCAGCCGGGCCGCATCCGAGTCGAGCACCGCCGCCGTGAGCCCGGGCGCGCGTGCCAGCGTGGCCGCCAGCGCGCTGTCCCCAACGCCACGGAGCACCCCGACCCGCAGCTCGCCCGGCCCCCGGTTCCGAAACGCAATGCCGAGCGCGAACGCCAGGACGATCGGGAAGCCGAACACCCAGAAGATCGCTTCGGGCTCGCGATAGAACTCCCGCATTCGGGCGAGCGTCAGCTGGACGAGCGGATGGTCACGCATCGCGCAGCTGCCGGCCAGTGAGCGACACGAAGACGTCCTCCAGCGTAGCATGGTGGGTGGCAAGGAGCGAGAGCTCGGCGCCGCGCCGCTCCAGCAGCCCGAGCAGCGCGGGCACGGCGCGATGCACTTCGGCCACCGTGAGCGCCGTGCGATCGAGCCCCGCGCGTACCGCGCGCACCCCCGGCAGCGCGGCCAGCTCCGAGGGGCTCGGCGCCCGCGTCGCGCCGTCCCCCACCGCGAACTCCACGACGTGCTCCGCACCCAGCGTGGCGATCAGCGAGCGGGGCGTGCCGAGCGCTATCACTTTGCCGTGGTCCATGATCGCGACCCGATCGCACAGCCGCTCCGCTTCTTCCATATAGTGCGTGGTGAGAAGGACCGTACCGCCCGCCGCCCGGAAACGGCCGATCACCTCCCACAACTGGCGGCGCGACTGCGGGTCGAGGCCCGTGGTGGGCTCGTCGAGAAACAGGAGCTCCGGCCGGGAGACGAGTGCGCACGCCACCGCGAGCCGTTGCTTTTGGCCGCCCGAGAGCTTGCCCACCCACGCGGCGCGCTTCTCCTCGAGCCCGACCAAGCCGAGTACCTCCTCCACCGAGTGCGAGGCACGGTAAAAGCTGCGGAACAGCCGCACGGTCTCTTCGACCGTGAGCTTGTCGGCGAGCTGCGTGTCCTGCAACTGAATGCCCAGTCGCTCGCGCAGCGCGCGGGTGCTCGCACCCCCCGTCCACCGCATCCCGAGGATCTCGACCTCACCGCGGTCGGGCGCGGTGAGGCCCTCGAGGATCTCGATGGTGGTCGTCTTCCCCGCCCCGTTGGGCCCCAGCAGGCCGAAGCACTCGCGTACGTTGACGGTGAGATCGAGCCCCGCGACCGCCACGACGTCCGCGTATCGCTTCGTGAGCCCGGCACACCGGATGGGGGGAACGGGCACGGTCAGGCGGGCTTCTTGGGCTCCGGCGGCGTCGTGGCGTGTCTCATGGCCGCATCGAGCTGCATGTAGATGCTGTTCACGGCATCGGCGAGCCCGCGGATTTTCATGTTGATTCCGCCGCCGCGACCAGCCATCACCGACATCGTGCCGGCGAGGTCGGCGAGCGTCCCCACGTTCGCGGTCAGGGCGCGCTGCCGCATCTGGGACGCCGCGTTCGCGATCCTCTCGCTCAGCTGTTGAATGGTGCGCGTTTGGCCCGCCCGGTTCCCCTCGAGCTCGGTGACGAGGTGCTTCAGATGATCGGCGGCGTGCCGGAACTCATCGATCTCCTCGATGCGCCGGAGCTGGTCGGCGGTGAGCTTGGGGGGTGGCATCGTCCCCTCAATTCTGGGCGCCGAGCGCCTCGGTCAGGACGCGCCCGTCGAGCGGCTCCGCCGGGGTAAGGTCGAGCAGCCGAGCCAGCGTCGGCGCGATGTCCACCGTGTTGACGCGCCCGCCATAGACGCCGCGCCGGATCCCGGGGCCCCACAGGATCAACGGCACATGCGCGTCCAGCTCGGTCGGCTGACCGTGAGTCGCAATCGGCACATTCGGGTAGCTCCAGATCGAGTACGGCTTGAGCGTCACAACGAGCTCCACACCGCCATCCGGCGGCACCTGATGCATCCAGCGGCGCAACACGGGATCGGTGGTGTCTTTGGCCGTGAGATCTGCGGGGCGGTCCACGTGAGCCACGCCGGCCAGCGCCCGCAGCCGGGTCGCGACGTCCGCGACCACGCTGTCCACGTTCACGTCGTGGGCGACCAGCTTGGGGCGATCGGAGAGGAGCAGCATCCCGCTCTCGAACTGGAGCCAGTCGCCGCCGCCGGCGCGCTGGTCGAGAGCGGCGTTCACGCCCTGGATGATGGTGTCGGGGATTACCCGCACCGCCCCCGGATGCCCCAGTGCGCGCGAGCGCTCGGGGTACGGGGTCACCCCGTGGTCGGCGGTGAGCACCACGAGCACGTTGTTCCTGCCGTAGCGCACAAAGAGCTGCTCGAGGAAGCGACCCAGATACCGGTCCAACCGCACGACCTGATCGTGGATCTCACGAGAATCGGGACCGTACGCGTGTCCGACGTAGTCGGTCGTGGACAAGCTGACGGCGAGGAGGTCCGTCGCACCGCGACTGCCGAGCTGCAAGGCGCGCACGCCCTCGAGGGCGAAGGCGAGTGTGAGCGAGTCCATGGTGGGCGTGCCGATGAACGCGAGCGCCGCTTGCCCGCTGTCGGTCGGCAGACGGTGGGGAAACACGATATCGCGCCCCTGGTTTTCATACCACGCGCTGTCGGGCTCAGGGTAGTCCCGCTCCGAAAGGAACAGCGTCCACTGGGTTCCGGCAGCGCGGAAGGGAACGCGCTGCCCGTTGAAGACCCGGACCCACGTCGGGAGGGTGTCCGCGTAGTATCGACTCGTGGTGAAGAATCCCCCGAAATACCAGTAGACGTGCTCTTTGGCCCGGCCCAGCGGCAGAATCGCGCCGCGGTCCTTCCCCGAAATCGAGAGAGCGCGCGCGCCCGGGTCCCCGGCCTTGAGCCAGTCGAAGAACGCGGTCCCGCGAAACCGCACGGGTGAAGCACCCGGGCCGGTGACGCCGATCAGCGGGGCGGCCTGATCCTGCACACCCGCGAGGTTGCGGCTGATGCCGGTGTGAGCGGGCCAGCGCCCGGACAGGATCGTCGAATGCCCCGGGGCGGTCTCGGTGACCGCGTGGTCCTGGTAGGCGTCGGTGAACGAGGCTCCCGTCTTCAGCAGCATGGCGAACCCGCCCTTGAGCTGCGGCCGGTAGCGGTCCAGGTAGTCGGGCCGCAGCTGGTCCACGGTGATCACGACCACGAGCCGGGGCTTGGGGGCGGGCGCAGGCCCGACCCCGGCGAGCAGAAGGAGCAGCGAGTGAATCATGTCAAAGAAAATACACGAGGAAGGCGCGTTATGCCGTCGTGGCGGCGACTGGCCGCGTCTCGTGAACGTTCCACGCCACGACGGCCGCCAGCGCCACGACGCCCGCCGCGAGGTAAAACGGGACGCCCGGCCCCAGGTACTGGAACGCCGCCGTGGCGCCCATCGGCCCGAGGATGGCCATGATGCCGCGCAACGTCTGTTGCGCACCCATTTGTACGCCGTACTCGTTGCGGTCGGTGCGGTGGCTGACCAGTGCGGTGGTAGCCGGGAACAGCAAGGCCGTCCCGATCGGGGCGAGGGCCAGGCAGAACGTGAACGCCAATCGTGTGGTCGGCAGGGGCATGAGCAGCAATCCGATCCCTAGCAGCACGGCGCCGAGCCGCATCGTGCGGACCTCTCCAAGGCGCTCGTTGATCCAGCCCACGGGCCAGGTACGCATGACGACGCCGACCGCGCTGAACACGAAGTAGATCGGCCCGACGGTGTCTTCATCGAGCCCGAATCGCCGCTGGAGGTAGAGCGACAACACCGCGATCAGCGCGTTCAGGGCCAGCATCCCGATCCCGTACACCCAAATGACTTCCGAGACCGGACGCGCCGGATGGCGAATGACATTCCACAAGGGACGCGCCACATTCAGCACGGCGACCTTCCACGCGTCCGACGTGCGAGGCGCCGCGGGGCCATTCGACTGTGTCGACGATGCGATCCGCGACTCGGGGAGCCACTTCCACGCGAACAGTACGTTGACGAGAACGAGCACCGCCGCTGCAACGCCGGGACCGCGCGGCCCCCAGAGCTTGTGAGTGAACGACCCGAGCACCGCCCCGATACTCACGCCGAGACTCGTCGCCGCCGACAACCACCCCAAGGCTCGGGCGCGCTGCGTCGGAGGCATCGTGTCAGCGACATAGGCTTGTGCCACCCCGGTCGTTCCACCACCAAACCCTTGCACGAATCGACACACGAAGAGCAGCCAGAGAGCGTTCGCGAATCCGAAGATCAAGTAGGCGATCGCCGATCCCACCAGCCCGATGAGCAGCACCGGGCGTCGTCCATAGCGATCGGACACGCGGCCCCAGATCGGGGACGCCAGCAGCTGTGCGACGGCAAACGCACTGAAGAGGGGGCCGACCGTGCTCGCCTGACCGCCCAGCCGCAGGGCGTAGAAGGTGAGCAGCGGGGCTATCATCAGCAGCCCGATCATATCGACGAAGCACACGGCGATCAGGACGATGAGGCGCCGCAGATCGGGTCCGAGGACCCTACCGACTCGCTCTCCGAGCGCCGTCATCGTCTCGCTCCCACGCCGAGGACCACCGCGCTCAACACCATGAGGATCACCCCGAACCCCGCCGCCACCCCCAGCTCCGACACGCGGAGGCTCGACATGATCTCGATCGCGATCGGCCGATTGTCGGGCGTATAGAGCACGATCGACGTCACGAAGTCGCCGAGCGCCGCCACAAACGCGAGGCTGCCGCCCGCGGCGAGCGCCGGCTGCAAGAGCGGCAGCGTCACCCGGCGGAACGTGGCCCAACGCCCGGCGCCGAGGCTCGCCGCCGCCTCGTCGAGCGCCGGGTCGAGCTGGCGGTACCCGGCCAGGACGGCGCGTCCGGTGACCGGAAGGTTGCGCACGAGGTAGGCGAGCGGCAGCAGCACCGTCGTTCCCACGAGCACCCAGCGGAGGGTGAGTGGGTCGTGTTTGCTGAACGTCGAAAGCAGCGCGAGGGCGAACACCGTTCCCGGGAGAGCCCAGGGCAGCGCGAGGAGGGCTTCGATCGGACCGCGGAACTGCCCCGGCCGGCGCCTCCCGACGAGCGCGCCGGCGACCAGCGCGAGCGCGACCGCCGCGACGCTGCTCCCGGCCGCCATCCACAGCGAATTCACCAGGGGGCGCAGCCGCTCGGCCTCGCTGAACAGGCGCCCATAGTTCACCAGCGAGAGCACCGGCGGCAGGGTCTCGGTCGTCCAGCTGCCATACGGAACCAGCGACACGAGGACGAGGGTCAGATGCGGCAACAGGAGGACGACCGCGAAGACCCAGCCGGCCGTCGTCGCGAGCGTACGGACGCCGGCCCGACGAATCGGCCGGCGCCGCGGCGCCGTCCCTTTGCCCAGCGCCGTGAGAATGTCGTCGCCCTCGGTGCGGCGGAGCAGCGCGAAGCCCAGGATGGCCACCAGCGCGAGCGCCACCGTCTCGACCATGGCGAGGGACAGCTCACCGTTGAGCTTGGTGGCGACGATCTGCGTGGTCATCACGCGAAACCCGCCGCCGAACACGTACGGCGCGCTGAACGAGCCGAGGGCGGTCATGAACACGAGCAACGCCGCTCCCGCGAGCGCGGGGCGCAGCAGCGGCAGCGTCACGCGGCGCAGCGTTTCCCAACGCCCTACGCCGAGCGCCTCCGCCGCCTCGAGCATCGAGGCGTCGAGCTTGGCGAGCCCGGCACGGGTGAACAGGTAGAAGTACACGTACATCGAGTAGGCATGCACCAGCAGGATCGCCCCGGCCCCCTGCAGGCGCCACGGCGCCTGCGCGAGACCGAACAGCCGCTGCACCGCGCGCGCCACGAACCCGGACTCCCCGTACAGAAAGAGGAACGCGATCACGCCGACGAACGGGGGCAATACGGCGGGCAAGGCGATGAGCGAGCCGAGGGTCTTGCGGCCCGGGAACTCGAGCCACTCGAACAGGAACGCGAGCGGCACGCCGATCGCGCCGGCGAGCGCCACGCTCGCCACGGAGATCCAGACGCTGGCCCACAACACCCGCCATTCACCGGGACGAGACACGAACGCCGCGAGCGCGTCCGATTCCGCGGCATCGTGCACGACGATCACAATCGGATACAGCACCAGCCACGCGAGCAGCAGGGTGAACCCCGCTCGAGCCGCGAGGCCCAGCCGCGCGCTCACGCCTGCTCCTCGGGGAACGTCAAGACCCGCGCCGCCTCCAGGTACACGCGGTCACCCACATGCGCGGCCTCCGGCCGGGCCAGCACCTCGACCCGATCGCCCGGCTCCATCTCAACCAGGTAGAAGGCGGCGGCGCCCGTGTACCGCCGCTCCCGCACGACGCCCGGCACTCCGGCATCCGCCAGCGTGAGCCGCTCGGGCCGGACCACCAGCACCTCACCGGGGGCCGCGCCGAACACCTGGGCGGTCTTGCCCCGGAGCACGTTGGCCCGGCCCACGAAGGTCGCGACGAACAGGCTCGCCGGATGCTCGTACAGCTCGTCCGCCGTGGCGAGCTGCTCGAGCCGCCCGGCCTGGAGCACCGCCACCCGGTCGCCCAGATCGAACGCCTCCTCCTGCTCGTGTGTCACGAAGATGGTCGTGATCCCGACCCGTTTGATGAGCGCCCGCAGCTCGCGCCGCGTACGCTCGCGCAAGGAAGGATCCAGGTTCGAGAGCGGCTCGTCCAAGAGCAGCACCCGCGGCTCGGGCGCGAGCGCCCGCGCCAGCGCCACACGCTGCTGCTGGCCCCCGGAGAGCGCCTGCACGCGCCGCCGCTCGAACCCCTCGAGACCCACCAGCGCCAGTACCTCCGCCACCTTGGGGTCGTTCGTCCCCCGTCCCGCGAGTCCAAAGGCGACATTCTCCCCCACATCGAGGTGTGGGAACAGCGCGAAATGCTGGAACACCATGCCGCAGCGTCGCCGGGCGGGCGGCACCGCCGTCACGTCTTCGCCGGCGAGTACGATCCGACCGGCGTCGGGGGTCTCGAACCCTCCCAGCAAGCGCAGCACCGTGGTCTTGCCGCTCCCCGAGGGGCCCAGCAGGACGAGGATCTCGCCGCGCGGGATCTCGAGCGACAGCGGCCCGACGGACACGGTGTGCGACCATTGCTTGCGCACTCCATCCAGAGTGACGAATCCGCTCATCGCCCGTGGCCGCGCACGGTCTGATCCCAGTAGCGCATCCAGTCCGCCCCCCGCTCGGCGAGCAGGTCCCAGTCCACATCGGCGACTTTCATCACGCGCCTGACCTCGCGCGCCCACGCCGGCAGCGAGTCCACGGGGAGATCGCGCCGCGCCGGCAAACGGTAGGCTTCGCGGCTCGCCGCGAGCTGCGCGGCGACGCTGCCCACGTACTCGACGAACGCCCGCGCCTGCGCGCGGTGGCGCGCGTGCCGCACCACGCCGATGGCGTCCTCGATCACCGGCGTGCCGCTCTTCGGGAAGACGTAGCCGAGCGGCAGCCCGTCGCGCCGGCTGAGCAGAATGTCCGGCAGGTCCCAGATGGTCACCAGCCCTTCCTGACGCATGATCTTCTGGTCGAGCAGTGGACCGTTCAACACGTATTCCTTGGTCTGGGCGTCGAGCCGCCGCAGCCATTGGAACCCGGGGGCCGTGTCGCGCGCCTGCCGCAGGCCGCGCTCGATGATCATGCCCCAGACGGCCCGCATCGTACCGGACGCGAGCGGGTCGCGGATCAGGAGCTTCCCCTTCCACCGGGGATCGAGCAGGTCGTCCCAATCCCGAGGGGCGTCGTCCGGCTGCACCGCCTGCTCCGCGTACACGATCACCGCGGGCGTCTCGTACGCGGCGAAGTACACGTCACCGGCCCCACGCCCGTGTGGCTCGACGGCGTCCGCCCAGCTCGGTCGGAACGCCTCGAGCAACGAGTCGCGTGCGCCGCGCGCGAAGATCGTCGCGGGGCCGCCGAACCACACGTCCGCCTGCGGATTGGCGCCCTCGGACCGCAGCCGGTCGTACACCTCCTGCGAGCCCATGTCGAGCCAACGCACGTCGACGTCGGGGTGGAGCTGCTCGAAGCGCCGCTCGAGCAGGGTGAGGAGATCGCGGCCGTGGGGACTGTAAATCACGAGAGGCGTGCGACCGTCGCCCTGACAGGCGGCTGCAATCAGCGCGAGCACGGCGACGCGGACGAACAAGTGCGGAATGCGGAGTGCGGAGTGCGTGAAACGAATGCGGAATGCGGAATGCGGAATGCGGAATCTCAGGGCAAGCGTCGTGTCGCGGCTCGACCTCCCACTACAACTCCGCATTCCGAATTCCGCATTCCGCATTCTATCTCTTGCCCAGCGCGAGGAGATTCGCGAAGAGGCGATAGGCGCCGGGGACACCAGCGGGGAGTTGTCGAAAGAAGCTCAGCCCGGTGTACACGTATGTGCCCTTGCCGAGCGCGGCCTCGAGCAGCCCGCCCTGAAGCGGAGGCTCGCCCGGATCGTGCATCTCGACCAGCGGCGTGTAGGCAGGATCCCAATCGTGCGCGAAATACAGCCCGCGCTCCTGCACCCACCCGCGCCAATCGTCGGGCCCGATGTCGTTCGGGACGTGGAAGGCGCCAGTCGTCGAGTCCAGCACCGTCACCGCCGCGGTCTCATCGGTCACACGATCGTGCGGCCGCGCGATCGACAGGCGATACGGCGCGAAGCCACCGTTCACGAACGGGTATTGCTGGTACTGGACGATCACGAGGCCGCCCGCGCGGACGTAGTCCAGGACCCGCCCGTTGCTCGCGACGAGGGCGGGCTCCGTCTCGTAGGCGCGGCTTCCGATCACGATCGCGTCGTACCGGGAAAGATCGCCGCGGGCGAGCGTGTCGGGACTGAGGAGCTCGATGGGGACGCCGACCGCCTGCAGCGCCTCGGGCACCCGATCAGACGCGCCCCGCACGTAGCCGACGCGGGCCAGCGCCGGGAGCGCGATGCGTGCCGCGCGAAGCTCGGCCGTCGAGGAGTGCACCGCCGCCCGCGGCCGGATGTGCGGATAGTCGATCAACCTGAGCGCGCCCTCGCTCCGCTGACCGCCCGCGAGTGCGGCAGCGTTGAGCTGGTAGATACCGGGTCGCACCACCCCCGGCAGAGCCAGCGTGACCGTCACGCTCTTCGACTCGTCCTCGCGCTGAAACGACAGGCTCTCGGGGGACAGCGTGGTCCAACCGCGCGGTGGCGTGGCTACCACCTGCGCGGTCGCGGGCCCGCGGGCGCGGTTCGTCACGGTGATCGTGAAGTGTCGGGGGCCGCCGGCCGCGCCATCGATCGGCCAGACGATCAAGTCGGGGGTGACGGCGACGTCGAACGGCCGGGTCACGAAGAGCGGCCGGCGCACCTCGCCGATGCTCTGGTCCCGATAGCGGTACACCACCTCCCGGGTGAGCACGAGCGGCTCTCCCGCGACGGTGAGCCGCGCAATCAGCTGCAGCGGTCCCGGCTCGAACGGGAGCGCGCGCCATTCGCCCGGCACGCCACTCCAGTCGTACAACGCGCCGACGAGCGGCCGCCGCAGAAAGTACGGTTGCGAGCGAGGGGCATCGGGGGCGACGGTGACGGCGAAGTGGCGGCTGGCGACCGTGCCGGGGGCGACCGATGATGTGGCCGGGTCGAGTCGCTCGACCTTCCACCCGGCCGGCGCCGCGACATCCAGGGCGCCGAGGGCCACCCCGCTGTCACCAGCGCTCCACACGCTCGCCTCCACCTGCACGCGCTCCCCGGGGACCACGATGCCGTCATCGACGAACCCGTCGATCGCAACGCCGGCCGCGGTCATGAGCGCTTCGCTGAGCAGCGCGTGCTGGCTCGAGTCCGCGTCACCGAGCTCGCGCAGGGCGCGCGCCAGGATCGCAACGATCCCACCCGGACGTAGCGGGTTGAGCCGCATGCGCGCCGAGTCGATCAGGGCCGCGTAGCGTGCCTTGCCGGGGAAGAGCGTATCGACCCCCGCGAACAGACCGTCACCGTCCCGCGTCGCACGTCCGCCATCGCGCCACTCGACAAAGGCGAGCCGGGCAATCCGCGGCCCCGGCTGCTCGAGCTGCCCTTCGTCTTGCGAGCGATGCCGGCTCCGGCCCGCCATGGCGATCTGGTGGTAGGACCGACCCTCCACGGCATCGAGCACGCCGGCGTCGAGCCGCAGCGTGGCGCTCGCAGTGTCGGAGTAGAGGGAGCGGTACAGCTTCACCGGCCCCCAGCTCGAGTCGCGCAGCGTCTCGAACGCCTGGCGTGCCACCAGACCGGCCACCTGATGCTGTCCGTGGCCGTCGCGCGGCGTCCCGGAAAAGACCGACACGATGATCTGAGGCCGGAAGCGGCGGACCACGTCGAGCACATCCTTCAGCACCGAGTCGCGGGGCCAGAGGCGCAGCGACTCGTCGAGCGTCTTGGAATACCCGAAGTCGTATGCGCGCGTGAAGAACTGGCGGGCGCCGTCGATCCGCCGGGCGGCGAGCAGCTCCTCCGAGCGGATGATGCCGAGCTCGGGGCCGAGCTCGGAACCGATGAGGTTCTGCCCACCCTCGCCGCGGCTGAGCGACAGGTAGGCCACCTGCGCGCCCAGCCCCCGGGCGAACAGGGCGACGAGGTCCGAGTACTCGTCGTCGGGGTGGGCACCGATCATGAGCACCCGCTTGTTCACGCCGAGCTGCTTGAGCGCGCTCGCCAACACCGCGACGCCGCCGGTGCCGGGTGGAGCGAACTGCCCCACGGCCGGTCCGACGGCGCCGAACAACAGAGCGAGGCTAGTCCCGAGCGCGCGCCGCACTATGGCGAAAGATAAGTGACACCGCCCTTCATAACGAATCGCACGCGCGACAGTTCCCCGACATCCTTCAACGGATCGCCCGCCACCGCGACCAGGTCCGCGTACGCGCCGGGGGCGACCACGCCCAGGTCCCGTTGTCCCAGCAGCTCGGCCGCGAGCGAGGTCCCCGACTTGATCGCCTGCATCGGGGTCATGCCGTACTGCACGTAGTACTCGAACTCTTTCGCCTGATTGAGCTCGGTCCAGGGAAACCCGCCGACGTCCGTTCCTAACACGATCCGGACACCCTTCTTGACCCCCCGGGTGAAGGCCCGGTGCTGGTGCTCCACCATCGGTCCCCACGCCCCGCCGCGCGGCCCCGCGACGTAGTAGGCCACCGTCACGGTCGGGACCCAATACACGCCCTTCCCCACGAGGACATCGAGCAGGGAGTCGGTCATGCCGTCGCCGTGCTCGATCGTGTTCACGCCCGCGCGCAGCGCCGCCGCGATCCCGTCCGACCCGATCGCGTGCGCCGCCACTTTCCGACCCAGGCGGTGCGCCTCGTCCACGATGGCGCGCGCCTCGTCATCGGTAAAGTTGACCCAGCTGTGGAGCACCGAGTCCGGCGCGAAGTAGTAGCGGCGGTCGGCGTAGAACTTGATCCAGTCGGCGCCGTGGGCCACCTGCTGGCGGACCGCGAGGCGCGCGCCCTCCACACCGTCCACCGGCTGCACGCCGTGCGGCAGCTCCAGCTCCCAGTTGTCGGAGACGATCGGGTACATGCCGGTGGGCGCCATGGCGCGGGTCGACGCGAAAATACGGGGTCCGGGAATCTCGCCCCGATCCACCGCGCGCTTCACGTCCACGTCCGCGTACATTGCACCCTCGGTCTCGAGGTCGCGGATCGCGGTGAACCCGTGCTCGAGTGCGATCCTCGCGTTCCTGGCGGCGAGAATCGCGCGGTACGGCGTCGACTGGTACAGCAGCTGCTCGTCGTAGGACTGCGCGGTGGGGTCGCCCTGGAGCAGCAGGTGTGTGTGTGTGTCGATGAACCCCGGCAGTATCGTCATCTGGGAGAGATCGATCACGCGCGCCCCCCTCGCCTGCCCCTGAACCTGTGCGACCGGGCCGACCGCCTTGATCCGGTCGCCCTCGATCAGGATGCCGACGCCCGACTGCGGCGTGTCGGATCGCCCGTCGATCAGGCGCCCGGCCTTGATGAGGAGCGGCGGCGCGGTCTGGGCGGGCGGGGGTGCCTGCGCCCAGGCGGGCGTGGCGACGGCGAGCGTGGCGAACAAGACGAAACCGCGATGCATCGGGCCTCCTTCCGGGGCGAGGCGAATCTCCCTCTGCTCAGGGCCATGTCAAGACGTGCGCCAGAGCGCGAGCGCTTGTCGCACTAGTGCGGGCGCAAGGGCGGCGCCATTCTTGAGGCACTCGAGTGTCAATCAAGGAGGACCAATGGAAGCCGGTCGTCTGCCCATGGGTGAGCTCGTGTACGGGCGAGAACGTGTCCTGTTCGCCGTCATGCTCCTCGTCAGCCTGCTGCTGTACGGTAGCCTCGTGACCCTAGCACTCTCAGATGTGCCCACGGGCGGCGTGTTCCTCTTCTACGGCATCCTTCTGGCATTGGGCGGCTTCGTTGCTCACGCCTTCGCTCTCGGGCGCATCCGCGGCAACGGCGTGCTTGTGACCGAGCGACAGTTCCCCTTCCTTCAGCAAATGGTGAACGCTCACGCGCGACAGCTTGGGCTCACCTACTCGCCCACCGTCTACGTGCTGGAATCAGGTGGGATCCTCAACGCCTTCGCCACCAAGCTGCTGGGGCGGAAGTTCGTGATCGTCAATGCGGACATCCTCGCCCTGGCGGTGCGGCGCGGACACGCGGCCCTGAGTTTTGTCGTCGGCCATGAGCTTGGACACCATTGGCGTGGGCACCTACGGTGGCGGTGGTTGATCGCGCCGGCGCGCTTCGTACCCTACCTGGGTCCTGCCTACTCGCGTGCGTGCGAATACACCTGCGATCGCGTTGGGGCGTACTGCGCACCCGACGGCGCGATAGACGGGTTGCTCGTGCTTGCGGCCGGGAGTTGGCTCCACAGGCACGTGAATGCCCAAGAGTTTGCCAAGCAGGTCGACAGCGACCGCGGCTTTTGGATTGGACGAGCAGAATTGGTGAGTTCCCATCCGCGCCTTCCGAAGCGGGTAGCAGCGCTGCTGGCGCTGGGGGTGCCGAGCCCGGCGCCGGAGCCGCTGCCGGCGAGCGAGGCCCTTGCCTAGGCTGCTCTCCCGAGGGCCCACAGGCTACATTGAGACCATGGCCACGACCGCCACCGCACCCGAGCGCAAAGTCAGCGCCGCCGAAGCGCGCGAAGTCGCCGAGGCCGCGCGCGAGCAGGAGTGGGTCGCGCCGAGCTTCGTGCGCGACCTGTTCCTCGGGAAGTTCCGCCTCGGCCTGATCCACCCCTACCCCGAGCAGGATCCCGAAGAGGTACGCCGGGCGCAGCCGTTCCTCGACAAGCTCGAGCGGCTGCTGCGCGAGCAAGTCGACTCGGACCGCATCGACCGCGAGGGCGAGATCCCCGAAACCCTAATCCAGGCCCTGCGCGAGCTGGGCGCCTTCGGGATCAAGATCCCGCGCGAATACGGCGGGCTCGGTCTCTCGCAGCTGTCGTACATGAAGGCCATCGAGATGGTCTCGTCGATCGACGGCTCGGTCACGGCGCTGCTGTCGGCGCATCAGTCGATCGGCGTGCCCCAGCCGTTGAAGCTGTTCGGGACCGACGCCCAAAAGAAGAAGTACCTCCCCCGCCTCGCGCAGGGCGCGATCTCGGCGTTCGCCCTGACGGAGCCGGGCGTCGGCTCCGATCCAGCCGCGCTGGAGACGACCGCCGTCCCGACGCCCGACGGCCAGGCGTGGCTCTTGAACGGCGAGAAGCTGTGGTGCACCAACGGCACCAAGGCCGAGTTGCTCGTCGTGATCGCCCGCACGCCGTCCAAGGTCGTGAACGGCAAGGAAAAGCGGCAGATCACGGCGTTCATCGTCGAGACCGCGTGGCCGGGTGTCAAAGTCGAGCACCGCTGCCACTTCATGGGTCTGAAGGCCATCTACAACGGGGTGATGCGCTTCACCAACGTCCGGGTACCCAACGAGAACGTGCTGTGGGAGGTGGGAAAGGGTCTGAAGCTGGGCCTGATCACCCTCAATACCGGACGGCTCACGCTCCCGATCTCCTCGGTCGCCGCCGGGAAGCGCTGCCTCGAGATTTCCCGTCAGTGGGCGAGCGAGCGAGTGCAGTGGGGTCGGGCCATCGGCAAACACGACGCGGTCGCCCAGAAGATCGGCGCGATGGCGGCGAACACATTCGCCATGGAAGCGGTGGCGGAGCTGTGCGGCGCGATGGCGGACCGCGGCGGCTACGACATCCGCCTCGAGGCGGCGATCGCGAAGCTGTACAACTCCGAGGGCGGCTGGCGCATCATCGACGACACCGTGCAGATTCGGGGCGGCCGCGGCTACGAGACCGCCGACTCGCTCCGAGCCCGGGGCGAGAAGCCCGTGCCGGTCGAGCGCATCATGCGTGACTTCCGCATCAACTTGATTTTCGAAGGATCGAGCGAGATCATGCACTTGTTCATCGCCCGCGAGGCGGTGGACAAGCACCTGCAGGTGGCGGGCGACGTGGTGATGCCGGGAAAGACGCCGGGCGAGCGCCTGCGCGGGCTCGTGCGCGCGGCGCTGTTCTACGCGTGGTGGTATCCGTCGCGCTGGCTCGGCTGGGGGTTCTGGCCCAAGTACGCCGGGTTCGGACCGCTCGCGGGACACCTGCGCTACGTGGAGCGCACCGCCCGGCGGCTGGCGCGCGGCGTGTTCCACGCGATGATGCGCTTCGGGCCCAAGCTCGAGTACCGCCAGGCCGTGCTGTTCCGGCTGGTGGACGTGGGCGCCGAGCTGTTCGCCATGGCGGCGACCTGCGCGCGGGCGCAGTGGCTGCTCAAGAGCGACCCCGCGGCCGGCCGGCGTGCCGTGGACCTCGCGGATCTGTTCTGCCGGCAGGCGCGGGGACGCGTCAGCGCGAAGTTCCACGAGCTCTCGCACAACGCCGACACGCGAGCCTATCGACTGGCCCAGGAAGTGCTGCAGCGCGAGCATCAGTGGCTCGAGCGCGGGATGGTCGCGCTCTCGGACTAAACGGAGGCAATGTGGAACACTCGGTGGATCGGCGGGCCTTCCTCGAAGGCGCCGCAGCGGGCGCCGCGGCGCTCGCCTGGCCAGGCTGGCCGGCCGTCGCGGCCCGCGGCTTCGACGACATTCAAACAGAAATCGAGCGGCGCCACCAAGAGGCGGTCGGTCGGCTGCAGCAGTGGATCCACCAGCCGTCCATCGCGGCGGAGAATCGCGGTGTCACCGAGGGCTGCGACCTGACGATGCAGCTGCTACGGGACGCCGGATTCAACCAGGTCGCGAAGGTACCCACCGACGGCCAGCCGGGAATCTTCGCGACGCTGGACGCGGGTGCGCCCCGCACCCTGGGCGTCTACTTCATGTATGACGTCAAGCAAGTGGATCCCACGGAATGGTCGTCGCCGCCGTGGGACGCGTCGCTCGTCGAGAAACCCGGCGTGGGCACCGTGCTCGTCGGCCGTGGCGCCGTGAACCAAAAGGGCCCGGAGGCGTCGTTCCTCGCCGCGCTCCACGCCATCCGCGGCGCCGGCCGCAAGCTCCCCGTGAACCTGGTGCTGGTGGCGGAGGGCGAGGAGGAAATCGGCTCGCCCCACTTCCCCCAGATCGTGCGCCGACCGGAGGTGCTGGCCGCGCTCCGCAACTCCATCGGCATCTTCATGCCAGCAGCCGCGCAGGAGCTCGACGGCATGGTGATCATGACGTTCGGCGCCAAAGGCGTGATCGAGGTGGAGCTCGTGTCGAGCGGCGAGCGCTGGGGTCGCGGGCCGCAACGCGACATCCACTCGAGCAACAAGGCGCGTGTGGACAGCCCGGCGTGGCATCTGGTGGAAGCGCTCGCCACGCTCGTCTCTCCCGACGGCAACGACCCCGCGATCGACGGGTTTGCCGACAAGGCGCGCGCGCTCTCGCCCACCGAGAAGGCCATGATCGCGACAGCGGCCAATCGTCTCGATGAGCAGGTGACAAAGCGGCAGATGGGCGTCGATCACTGGGTGCACGATGTGAGTTGGCGCGAGGCGCTCGAGCTGCTGATCTCGCGCCCCACCGTCAACATCGAGGGCCTCGTCGGTGGCTACACCGGGCCGGGTGGCAAGACCATCCTCCCGCACCGGGCCGCGGCCAAACTCGACCTGCGACTCGTCCCCGACATGACGGCGGCCGAGGCACTCGCCGCCCTGAAGGCGCACCTCGCGAAGCGCGGCTTCGGGGATGTGGAGGTGAACATGACCGGGGGGTACGACCCCAACAGCACGGCCGCCGACGCCGGACTCATTCGGGCGCAGACGGCGGTCTACCGGCGGGATGGCATCGACCCCGTGGTGTTGCCGCGGAGCGCCGGCTCCTGGCCGGGGTACGTGTTCACCGGAGACCCGCTGCGCCTTGCCGCGGGTCATTTCGGCCTCGGCCATGGCAGCGGGGCGCACGCGCCGAACGAGTACTACGTGATCGACTCCAAAAACCCGAAGGTCCAAGGCATGACCGGCGCCGTGCGCTCGTACGTGGACTACCTGTTTGAGCTGGCGCGCACCGGCTAGTCGGCAGCGGTTGACTATGCTGCCTGGTGGGCAATCATGATGCTGCGCAGCCGCTCGGGCGTCTCACCCACGACATCCCCGTAGGGGGCCGGGTGCCCCCCGGCATCCATCACGATGCTCGGGCACACGAAGTCGTAGTGCCGGGCGCCGATGCGGTCGGCCGCGGCCTGGGTCGCCACCGGCGTCGCGATCACGACCTGCTTCGCGCCCAGCAGCTCGGCCACCTTCGCCGCCGCGAGCACCCTCCACGGATAGGTCACCTGGCCGTCGACGATCACCGCGATCCGGCCGGCGAGGCGTTTCACCGGGCGCTCCGTGCGGTACAGGATCAGGTCCTGGTTCACGCGGGCGCGGGACTCGTCGATCGCGCTCGCCAGCTTGTCCATCAGCGCGCCGCTCGGCTGGAAGTCGGGGTCCATCTCCGACGGGGCCGACTCGGCGATGGCGCCGATCGGCGCCAGGTTGGACCCCAGCTTGATGAACGCCGCGACGAGCACGTCGAACTGGGCCCCCATCGCCTTGGAGGCGTTGGCGGCAATCTCGACGCCCTCGGGCGTGATGCCGAGCAAGAGGCACCCGAGGTAGCCGCGGCCCGCCAGCTGCTGGCCCAGCAGGGCACCGGCGGCAGAGCGCGTCGAGTAGAGCGGAGCCGGTTTAGGAGCGGCGGGCTTGGCCGACGGAGGCGCGGGCATGGTCTCACAAATTACAGAGGACGGCAGAGGGCGGTAGAGGGCGGTAGAGGTTGCCACCGCTCCTCTACCGTCTGCTTCCGTCCTTTACCGTCCTTTACCGCCTCCCAGTTATCTTTCCCCAGCCATTTCCCAGGACGATTCGCGTGTCGAAGAGCAGCCTGTCCGTCACCGACAACCGAACCGGCAAGCAGTACGAGCTCCCCATCCAGGACGGCACGATCCGGGCGGTCGACCTGCGTCAGATCAAGGTCGTGGACGACGATGCGGGGCTGGCGACGTACGACCCGGGGTTCCTCAACACCGCGGCGTGCCGCAGCGCGATCACCTACATCGACGGTGACAGGGGGATCCTCCGCTACCGCGGGTATCCGATCGAGCAGCTGGCCGAGCGGAGCACGTTCCTGGAGACGGCGTACCTCTTGCTGCACGGCGAACTGCCGTCGGCCGCGGAGCTCGATTCGTGGGTGTACAACGTCACCCACCACACCATCGTTCACGAGAGCATCAAGAAATTCATCGACGGGTTCCACCACGACGCGCATCCCATGGGGATGTTCGTGAGCACGGTGGCCGCGCTCTCGACTTTTTATCCCGAAGCGAAGCAGATCGCGAACGAGACGTCGCGCAGGAACCAGATTTTCCGGCTGATCGCCAAGGCGCCCACCCTCGCCGCCTTCGCCTACCGGCACTCGGTGGGGATGCCGTACGCGTACCCGGACAACGATCTGTCGTACGCGGGCAACTTTTTGAACATGATGTTCAAGGCGACGGAGGTGAAGTACGCGCCGAACAAGACGCTCGAGCACGCGCTGGACGTCCTGTTCATCCTCCACGCGGATCACGAGCAGAACTGCTCGACCAGCGCCATGCGGGGCGTCGGCTCGTCGCACGCCGATCCCTATTCGGCGATGGCGGCGGCCGCCGCGGCCCTGTACGGCCCGCTGCACGGCGGCGCCAACGAAGAAGTGCTGAAGATGCTCCGCGAGATCCGCTCCAAGGACAACATCCCGCCGTATCTCGAGCGCGTGAAGCGCGGCGAATTCCGCCTGTTCGGCTTCGGTCACCGGATCTACAAGAACTACGACCCGCGTGCCAAGCTCATCAAACGGGTCGCCGAAGAGGTGTTCGACGTCACCGGGAAGAACCCGCTCATCGACATCGCCGTGGAGCTCGAGCGGATCGCGCTCCAGGAGGACTACTTCGTCACGCGGAAGCTGTACCCCAACGTGGATTTCTACTCGGGGATCATCTACGAAGCGATGAAGTTCCCGATGGACATGTTTCCGGTGCTGTTCGCCATCGGGCGGACGCCGGGATGGCTGGCGCAGTGGCAGGAGATGCTGCTCGACAAAGAGCAGAAGATCGCCCGGCCCCACCAGATCTATACGGGCGCCGACCAGCGGGATTACGTGGCGATCGAAGACAGAGGCTGAAGGCGTTAGCGCCGGCGGCGACCTCCGGTGCGCGCGCGCACCGATCGCCCTTGCTTCGGCTGCTCCGCCTGTAGCGGCTTGGGCTGCAGTGGCTTGACCGACGGTTCGAAACCGGGGATCACTTCCCGGGGGAAGATCTGGCCTACGAGCTTCTCGATGTCCCCCATGAGGAGCCACTCGTCGGGTGACAGCAGCGTGAGCGCGAGCCCCCGCGCGCCGGCCCGTGCCGTGCGACCCACGCGATGCACGTAGACCTCCGCTTCGTGCGGCACATCGAAGTTCACCACCATCCGGATGCCGTCCACGTCGATGCCGCGCGCCGCGATGTCGGTCGCGACCAGCACGTCCGCCTCGCCTGAGCGGAACGCGTCCAGGGTGCGGGTGCGGTGGCTCTGGGCCTTGTCGCCGTGGATGGCGTGCGCTGGAATCCCTTCACGCCGCAGGAACGTCACTAGCTTGTCCGCGCCGTACTTGGTGCGCGTAAACACCAGCGTCTGGCCCGCCGGCTTGGCCTGCAGGATGCGGGCGAGCACGCCGCGCTTCTGGAGCTTGTCGGTCGCGACGATCACGTGCTCGATGCCTTCCGCGGGCTTCGCCCGCCGGCCGATCTCGACCGAGGCGTGGCTGTCGAGCGCCTTGCGGGCGAGGGCATCCACCTCGGGGGAGATGGTGGCGGAAAAGAGCATCGTCTGTCGCTTGTGCGGCAGCGCGCGCAAGATGCGGTTCACGTCTGGCGCGAATCCCATGTCGAGCATGCGGTCGGCCTCGTCGAGCACCAGCACCTCGAGCCGCGAGTAGTCCACGTGGCCGCGCTCCATGTGGTCGAGCAGGCGGCCCGGCGTCGCGACCACGATGTCGACCCCGCGAGAGAGCGCACGGGTCTGCGGCTCCATGCCGACGCCGCCGTAGACGGCTGCGGCGCTGACGTCCAGGTGGCGCCCGTACGCCTTGGCGCTCTGCGACACCTGCTCCGCCAGCTCACGCGTGGGGACCAGGATGAGCGCCCGCAGGACGTGCTTCACGCCGTTGCGCGACAGGCGCTGCAGGATCGGCAGCATGAAGGCCGCGGTCTTCCCCGTGCCGGTCTGGGCGGACCCGATGAGGTCCCGCCCGGCGAGGGCGAGGGGAATCGCTTCCAGTTGAATGGGGGTGGGCTGCTCGTAGCCTTCGTCGGCTACGGCACGCACCAGTTCGGGGGCGAGCCCCAGTGAAGCAAATGGCATACTACTCCCTTCAAAGACGTCTCGAAAAGACGTCACGTGAAATCGTCACGAGAGCATCGTGATACACGCTCCCTCGTAACGCCGTCTCGTGACGTCTTTCTCGTGACGCCCTTACGCGACGGTTTCTTCAGTTTTGAACCTGGGGAATGA
>WNGP01002679.1_pt1 | contig 23907 bp, 19 predicted proteins | sample 5407671 | NCBI WGS metagenome assembly WNGP01 (sample SAMN13153381, study PRJNA577476) | soil metagenome | isolation source: 40 cm soil or saprolite under Garry oak tree replicate 2 | place: USA:California | collected 2016-06-15
CGATCGCTAGCATCGTTCCAGCCACTGCCCGCCGTTGCTGCTCCTGTGGCCACGGCTGCAGGTGCCGACCAACTGTCCGATGAAGCTGGAATCGTGGCATCGCCAATAACTGGTTGTGCCTGCTGGTGTGAGGGAGTTGCCGAAAGCAGGCGGTTGCCACAGTTCAAGCAAAAATTGTCCCCTGGCCGCGTTTCTGCACCACAATAGGGGCACTTATCCATAACGTATGTCCTCCCTTCGTCCTGGCTTCCTTGCAGGTGCCAGGACAACAACTATGCGCGTGTAGGTATGACTCTAACACAAGAACCCGGTTACAGGTGCGCTTATGACAATGGAATTTAGAAGGGTAAAAATCGCGTGTATACGCAAGACTGCTGCCATTATACCAGAACCGAGAGTATTGGTGAAGTTTTCTTTCACAGGCATACACGATGTATGAAAAGTTGTCACAATTTCATTTTCCCTTCGCAACCAGGGCTAGCCTCCTCTAGGAGGTAGGCACCCAGTTGACATTCGGCTGCAGTGCAGCAAAAAGTTGCTGCAATGAATTGGTACTTCCGCCTGCTGAAAAGACAATGCTTGTGTTGTCTCGCGCTCCTGAACAGAGCTGCAGCGCCGCCTGAGCCGGACCCGAGGCCGGTGTAGGCGTTCCCGAGGCATGCGGTGTTGCTACGCTGGCCGGACTGCACTGAAACTCATGACTTTGTGAATGCAGTGGAGCTTCTGCCAGACTGATCGAACTATGATCGGGAAGCAGATAGCCTATAGTGAAACTACCTCCGAAAATGGGATCATGGATTGTTCCTGATGCGCTGACCAGGCAGGAGTTTTGCGGCAGTGACTCTGGTAGGTAGACAACGAAACCCAGGTTCGGCTTGACCTGAGACCAGTCAGTAATTGTTACTGGATGGTTCGTGCTTGGGGTCGCGGTAGCCGTGGCAGTAGGAGTATTTCCTACCGTCGCTGTAGGAGTGCCCGTAGTTGTCGCCGTCGCTGTTGGTGTGACGCTGCTTGGCGGAGGTGCACCCTCATCGCGAAAAATTATGAGTGGCTTGCCACACCAGTGAAGCTGTGATAATGCCTCCTGTGATGACCCTACTGTCGGAGTCACTTTTGCCGGGGTGCCTCCAAAGTTCAACCCTGAGCACGATACGAAAACAAGACTCGCTAACAATGAGAGAATTGATAGGTACAGCCTTGCTTGGTAGCGATTGCGAGGCGCTTCCCCACCTGTTCTTGGGCTGTGCCCCTGCTCTACAACATACAAAGCTCGCAATAGAATCATGATGGACTGCCTTTCAACACCACCCCATGCCACAAAGGATAGGGGCAGGGAGCTATGCTCTCTGACGAGGAACGGGGGCATCCCCCGCATCCTTTCCTTTTTATTTTCTGCACAAGTATATACTACCAGAAGAGACCATATCTATGAACTGGCTCTCTTTTGGTACCAAAAAAGAGGACTTTACAGCGTTCTCATTTAGTGCTAGTATTATCCCCTGCTATCCAGGAATGTGATCGTTCGGTTGCTTTCTTCATTCTGACCATTTCGGTGTACTACTAGGAGTAACGCATAAGTATACCAAACCGATACCATACGTCCCCAAAGAGGTGTGTGTGTGAATGCTAAGCAGATTTGGCAAACTACCATAGAACGGTTACAGGCAAAAGTCCAGCCAGCCGTTTTTACAACCTGGTTTCAGGGCACTGCCGCACTCTCCTTCGAGGATAGCATATTCGTGGTTGGAGTACCTACGACGTTTGCCAAAGCCCACCTGGAAGGGCGCTTCATTGATCTGATTCGCTCGATCCTTGTAGACATCACGGGTGGCCCGGTAGAGGTGCGTTTTGTGGTGGCCAAGGAACCCTTTGACCAGGCTGCTGATCCCGTGCATGCAGATGTTCCAGCCCCCATTAAGCGGGTCTCCAAGAACCGCTCTGCCCCTTTACAGCGGCTGAAAGCCGCTCTGGATACCTGGCCAACACCTTCCGACGCCCCCAGCTTAATAAACTCAACTGTGCCAGGCGCTCCTGCTGCGCATCTGAGTCCGTCTGAAGATGGATTCCGCCCCGAGCCCTTGCCCGGAGAGCAGGGAACAGATGGACATGTTGAATATCCAGGATCCAGCAAAAATATGCAATTGGGCCTTCCCCTTGCCAGCGAAGGATTATTGAATAAACGTTATACATTCAGCACATTCATTGTTGGCAAGTCAAACGAATTTGCGCATGCTGTTTCCTTAAGGGTATCCAGGGACCCCGGACGTGTCTACAACCCTCTTTTCTTCTATGGCGGTGTTGGCCTGGGCAAGACGCACCTGCTGCATGCTATCGGCCACGTTGGTGAGTCCTCGGGGTTGAACGTGTTATATGTCACCTCGGAAAAGTTTACCAATGAGATCATCAATGCAATCCGCTTTCAAAAAACTGAGGAGTTTCGTATAAAGTATCGCCAGATCGATATTTTGCTCGTAGATGATATTCAATTCATTGCTGGCAAAGAGTCTACTGAAGAGGAGTTTTTTCACACGTTCAATACGCTCCACAACGCGAATAAGCAGATCGTTGTCACAAGTGACCGGCCGCCCAAGGCGATTCATAGTTTACAGGACCGCTTGCGTTCGCGCTTTGAGTGGGGACTTCTGGCCGATATCCAGCCGCCAGAGTACGAGCATCGTGTGGCAATCCTGCGCTCCAAGGCCGAGTCACTGCGTTTCGCCATTCCTATGTCGGTGATAGAGTATATTGCTCGTCCTGACTGCGGCAGTGTGCGCGAACTTGAAGGCGCTCTCAATCGTGTTATTGCCTATGCTATGTTGCACGATGCGCCACTCTCCGTAAACCTGGCATCACAGGCGCTGGAGCATATCTATAGCAACAGTAAACCCTCCTCGACCTTGACGATAGCTGATGTGCTGGTCGGCATCTGCCGCTACTATAATGTCGATCTCGAGCGACTCAAAGGCAAGGAGCGTGACCGTGAGATCGTCTGGCCGCGTCAGGTCGCGATGTACGTGATGCGCGAAGAGACGAGTGCTTCATTATTTCAGATTGGCATGGAGCTTGGTGGACGAGACCATACCACCATCATGCATGGTTGGGAAAAGGTGCATAGCGAAGTTGCCAATAACGACCGTGTGCGCCGCGAGATCGCCGCTGTACTGGAATCGCTGTACAGGTGATCTCACTTCCTCGACGAGATCTCTGGCTAGTTCCGGCTGCGCGCCGAAATCAACGTTCACAGCTTGCTCAGATGCGCCTTTCTTGTTCTCGTCGGTTGCCTGGGAATTGTTCACCGGTATATCGTCAGATAATCGTGGTTGATTAGGCATACCTGTTGCTCCTTCTTTGTGCAAGGCCATTTACCGTTGGACAATAGGGCGTTGCGCTTCCTGCAGGTGATGGGCTACGAGTTGGTGATGGTCCACTGCGCCTTCACCAAAGCTATGTGGGTCGGTATGGATAATCGCCTCGGAGAGGCCGCCGATGCGGTGGAAGAGGCGATGGCGCACCTCCTCGGCGATCTCGTGCGCCCTGGCCAGTGTCATTTCCGCATCCACCCCAATGTTCATCATAACGTGCAATGTGTGCCCGACCCAGCGTGCGCGTACATCGCCAACATCCTCAACACCTGGCACCTCACTTGCCGTAGCTATGATGGATGGCACAACATGTGGGTCGACTGCATCCAGGAGACGTTGTAGCACGCTGCGAGAAGTAGAGTAGACGACAGTGAGAATAACAACGGTGATCACAAGGCCTGCAATAGGATCTGCTATGCGCAGGCCAAACGCGGCCCCGATCAGACCGATCAGAGCTGCCAGCGAGGTTAGCCCATCGATGCGCGAGTGTTGTCCATCGGCGACGAGAGGCACGCTGTTGATGCGCTTGCCAACCGAGATTTTGTACCACGCCAGGATTTCGTTGCCCACAAACCCAACGACGGCCGCGGCCATGCTCAGGAGCAAATGCGTGGGAGCGCTGCCACTGCTGAGCTTCTGGATCGATTCCCAGGCGCCAGCTACCGCGCTGGCGATAATGACGAGTACAATAAATATGCCTGCCAGGTCCTCGGCACGGTGGTAGCCATAGGTATAACGCTGATTTGCAGCACGGTTGGAGATCACAAAAGCGATCCAGAGCGCGACTGTCGTCAATACATCGCCCAGGTTATGCAGGGCATCGGCGAAAAGTCCAGCGCTGCCCCCGATTCCCGCGATGGCGAATTGAATCGCAGCGACGATAAACATCCCCGCCGTTGAGATTTGCACGGCTCGCAGGCCCGCCTTGTTGCCGTACAGGTCGGCATCTACTCTACCGTGCTCATGGCCGTGGCCTCCATGATCGTCGTGGTCGTCATGGTCGTGATCATGGTCAAAATCGGTATGGGCATCGTGTATATGCCCGGACTCGTTGTGAGCATTACTGTTATTGATCCTACCTTGTATAAGTGCAACCTTTGTCTATGTGGTACGTCTATTATAGCAGTATTATCAATCATCGTCAGACACCCCACGACTAAAGTCGGGGGCTTGCGGTTGGGGTGAATTCCGCCCGTCTGCTGTAAGCCATTCTAAGGTCTGACTAGTCTCAGCCAGGGCATTTCGTCTGGATACAATCAGGCGAGTTATCGGGCTACGTTACCGGGGAAAGTATAGGCACCTTTCGACGCTTGCTCTAATCGGAAGCTCTGCGAGCGTTGGGTAAACAGACCTGCGGGGTAGGGTCAGTCCTGACGATTTTAGACAACCCTCGGATAACCTTGACGAAGAGCACCTTACGGTTGCGTGGAACCGGACTTCATCTTTTTTGAAGCCATCTGAACGGGAGACCACGTTTCTCCCGTTCCCCCATCAGGGGTCTGCCCTGCGGGGCAGCCATTTTTCCCTCCCCGCGTCTAAAGCCCGGGGTATCCAAAAATGGAGGTTCCTGATGATACAGGTGTTTCGCGGTCTATTCTGAATACTTGACTCATTCATGGATACATTTACCGATTATTATGCTGTGTTGGGAGTAAAGCCAGGTGCATCTGCCAGCACGATTAAAGCGGCCTTCAAGAAGCTCGCTTTGCAGTATCATCCCGATGTCTACAAGGGGGAAGATGCGCAGGAGCGTATGCGTTTCTTGTTACTCGCCTACCAAACGCTGATCGACCCGGCATCCCGCAAAACATACGACGCCCATCGCTCAGAACATTTTCTTGATGCTCCTGGTTCTGTATCGAGCAGAAGAGACCTTCGCTATCATCCTGGCCCTGCTTACTCGCGAAGTCACTCCTCGGAGGTTTCTCCGTCTGCGCGCCGTGATCGCCAGCGTCACTATGACTTCCCCGCTTTGAGTGATGAATCGCCCGCACGAATAGACCTTGGCGACTTTACATATGATCTCTCACCAGGGGAAGCGCAAACACTCAAGCAACAAGGCATGTTACGAGGTATTGCGCTTGAGGCGTCAGAGAAACTGAATCCTGAGACACTTGAGAACTACCCACACCGCTGTCACCGCTGCCGCCATCGCTGGCTTCCTTTTCAGGAGAGAGGAAGACATGCCTCCAATGCAGGTCACCGTACGTTATCCCACGAGCGCGTCTGCCCTTCCTGTAAAGCAGATGATTGGGGTGAATACCTCCTGTTGCGCTGCGCCCATTGTCACGCGGTCTTCGAGAGCGAGCAAATTCGCTATGAGATTGGTTCCTACAATTACAGTGACCGCTCTCTTTGCCCGCCCTACGAGCTATTTCCTCTCTGTCCATACTGTGGTGCTTCTGGCTGGTGTCCGGCAGAGGATGTTCGTGTGAGTGAACTGCGCGCCAAAGCGGACCAGCGGGCAGTTATGCTCCGCTTGCTGTGGCTTGCTATGGCTGTTGTTGCTGTGCTCGTGCTGGCGGTAGTAGTGTTGACGACGTTGAAACCGTGAAGCGTTAAGCAGGGACCTGCATGATCACTCGGATTGTACAGGTCCCTGCTGTAGGCTCTTTCTGCTTTTTCCCTGTTGCAAAGTCAGCCTCTAGCTGTTGGCATTGCTCACCTTGACCACGCTGCCGGTGGCGCCGTTGAACAACACTTCCACTTTGACCGCCTGGTTGGCCTGGATGGACTGGGCATTGTTGTTGAAATCGCCCAGGTCCGTGTTGGAGTTGGTGGTAAAACTAAAGCTCTTGTTGCCAACCTTGAAGTGAATGACCCCGTCTGAACCTACGGCGCTGGTTGTAACACCCTGGAAATCCACTGTGTTCAGCTTGGTCGAATTGCTCGTATCGCCCGAGTCGGTCGCACTGAGCTTCGTTGCTGTGAAGCTGCCATCGCTGTTCGAGTTTGCATCTACCTTGATAAGCTGGTTTGCACCTGGCAGCGACCCATTGAAATCTGAGAGGTCTGTCTGACCATTGACAATGTTCATCGACAGGGTTGACCCATTAGGCATGCTTACAACGATGCTGCTGCTGTTGACGCTCTGCACCTTGCCAATGAAGGAAATGCTGCCCTGCTCAGGAGCGCTGGGCGTCTCGTTGGTGTCAGCCGTTTGGATACCCTCTGGAGTATTGGGAGTGCTCAGCACAGGATTGCCGTTGACGGCGATCTGGTATGAGCCATCGCTATTCTGTGTCGCCGTAATGGTGTAGGTTTTGCCTACCTGGCTTTGCAGCGCGGACACTTGTGCGGAACTCAACCCCTTAATGACTATTGGCTGTGACTGCCCCTGCACGTTCAATGTGACAGTGCCGTTGGCAACATCAACCGACTGGATCTTGCCAGTAATACTCACTGTGCCGTTCGTTGTAGTCACACCTGCACACGCCGTGAACAGCGCCATTAACAATAGACCTGCCATACATACAATAACCATACGGAAACGTTTTAACATTTGCTTCATTCCTTTTCTCCTTTTTGTTAAGTTATTTTGCTATCGTTATTTAATACGACTATACCATCCCTTTTTGGGCGCTGCTATGCCTTACAGCACAGTGAGAATGTGAAGCAATGCACTGGAACTATGCTATAATTCCATGAGACATCCCGAATTGTACGGCAATACGCATCACCCTCTGTAGGGGCGGGAGCGGAGGTGATGTGGGGTGGGGGCCTTTATGACCGCCCACCTAGGCTCGCCCCAACGGCATCGCGAAATATTTATTAGGAGCAACCTGGCATGTCCGAGCTGAGCGTCGTAGGTCCCCGATTTATCGAGGGACCGGCCCTTGCGGTCGCCAACTTCAAAGGCATTTATCCTCCACTTCCCACCTTTTTTGATGCGCGAGAAGAACTGGACCTGGCTACATACCGGCAACACATCTCGACGCACAAATCATTGCAGGTTGTGGTGAGCAGTCAACGCGGGCGACTATCACCAATTGCTGGCGAGCTGCGACTGCCGGAGCCAATGCCGCGCTTGTCTTGCCACCTTCTTATTACAAAAGCCTCATGGATCGCCGTGCATTGGTAGCTCATTATCAAGCCATTGCCGACAGTAGCCCACTGCCAGTAGTGATCTATAACATGCCTGCCAGCGCTGCTGACCTGGATATCGACGCCGCCACCATCTGCATCCTGGCTGAGCACCCCAATATTATCGGCGTCAAGGATAGCGCGGGTAACATGGCCAAATTGGCGCAGGTAACGGGTCAGGTCCCTGCCAGCTTTCGCGTCTTCGCTGGCAGCGCGGGTTATCTACTGCCCGCTCTAAGCGTCGGGGCTGTCGGGGCAGTTGCAGCACTGGCAAATATCTTTCCTCGCCACGTCTGCCGCGTACAGGAACTCTTCACTGCAAGGCGCTTAGAAGAAGCTCGGACCCTGCAAGCACAGATCGTTGCCGCTAACACGGCTGTCACAACTACCTACGGGGTCCCTGGCCTGAAAGCCGCGCTTGAACTGACTGCCGGGTCTGATGGCCGCCTGCGCGCTGATTGTGGCTCCTTGCGCTCACCATTGCAGCCCCTCACCGAGCAGGAGCGTGTTAACCTTCTGGAGATACTGAGAAGGGTCCCTCAAACGAAAGAGAGGTAATGTATGGTACTCGATGTGGAACTCTATCGTCGTACCGTCTATGCTCCTGCTGTGCGGGAGGCACAGGGGCCGCGTCGTATCAGCGTTATCGATATACACCCCGCGCATGCTTCGCGTACTCTCCTCTTCGTCCACGGCTATGGCGGCAGCGCTCTGCAATGGCTCTACCAGTTGCGCTTCTTTGGGCAGACAACGCGCGTAATCGCTCCCGACCTGCGTGGGCACGGCTTGAGTGATGACCCTGCTGACCTTACGTATACCATGGGTGGCCTGGTAAGTGACCTGGAGCTGGTATTGGAAGCTCTACAGGTTGAGGGGCCAAATCACATCGTCTCACACTCTTTCGGCGGGGCAGTTGCTACAGAATATACTCTGCGTCATCCCGCAAATGTGCATAGCCTGGTATTGATCGGGGTACCAACACGCTTCATCTTGCACCCGGCTGTCGTCAACCTGATGAAAATTCCTGACCCGGTCTTCAGCCGAATGGCAAAAACAATTAAGATTGCCCTCTACGCACCGCAGCGCACTCTCAAAGGGTTGCTCTATGGTGCAATGTCTCCCTGGCGTGGGGATGAGCGTGTACAGCAGATAAACGCGCCAGCACTCGTTGTACTTGGTCACCGCGACACGGTTTTCCTGCGACAGAATTACGAGGACATGGCACGCCTTATTCCGGGTGCGCAGCAGGTCGTTATCCCCGTTTCCGCTCACCTTGTGCAGTTGGAGCGTCCCGATGCCGTCAATCGGGCTATCAGCCGCTTCATCGAAAAGCTACAACAGACATCCGCCAGTACGCGTGGGGATGCGATCACCCGCAATGCCGTACATGCTGCCCGTCTTATCGAAATGCCCTGGCTGCAAAACTACGATAGCGGTGTCCCCGAACGGATTCCACTGCCGGAGCAACTTCTCCACGATATGCTCAGCAATGCAGCCCGTGAGTTCCCTGATCGCCCAGCCATCATCTTTTTTGGGCAGAAAATCAGTTATCGCGAACTTGATCTCTTGAGCAATCGCTTCGCACATGCCTTGCGGGAAGCAGGCATCCAGATAGGCGATCGCGTAGCGATCATGCTGCCGAACGTTCCCCAGTGCATCATCGCCTTTTACGGCGCGTTGAAAGCTGGAGCCGTCGTCGTACTTGGCAGTCCACTCTCAAATGAGAAAGAGATTCATTACCAGCTCCATGACTCTGGCGCCCAGGTGTTGCTCACTCTGGAGACTTATCGCCATATCGTCGAGCGCGTATGTGCCGGCACGAGTATCAAGCACGTAATCTATACAGGCGTTCGCGAATATCTCCCCGTGCGCCAGCGGGTGCTGCTTGCAAGCTTTATCGATGGGACAGACGGCTCTGCTGCCACTCAGTCTCTCGAGGCCCCGGCAGGGCAGAACGGGGAAAAATCCCCTGTCGTCAGTCGTAATACGGCTTCGCCCTTTCCATTTCGCGTCCATAATTTTCAGCAACTACTGCGCAGCCACCGGTCCATCCCCCTGGAGAACAGTGCCACGTCGCGCGACCTGGCGCTGCTTCAGTATACTAGTGGGACGACAGATACCCCCAAGGGAGTTATGCTCTCACATGGGAACCTGGTAGTGAATGTCGCGCAGGTACGTCACTGGATGCCCGCTGCCAGGAGGGGGCGCGAGGTCATACTGGGCGTGCTGCCGCTCTCGCACTCCTACGGTATCACCGATTGCATGAACCTTTCCTCGGCTCTCGCGTGCACGCTTGTGTTGCTGCCTACGGTACGCACCGATCAAATACTGGAGGCGATCAAGCACCATCATCCAACCATCTTTCCTGGTATACCTGCATTCTACGTCGCCATTGCGAACTACCCACATGTGCGTAGCTATGGCGTCTCAGCCATTCGCTTCTGCGTGAGCGGCTCGGCCCCCTTACCCGTGGAAGTGCAGGAAGCCTTCGAGAAGCTCACACGCGGACGCCTGGTAGAGGGGTATGGTTTAACCGAAGCCTCGCCCGTTACACACTCCAATCCACTCGAGGGTGAACGTCGCGTAGGCAGCATCGGTATCCCCTTGCCCGGCACCATCGCCCGCGTCGTTCACCTGGAGACTGGCGAACCTCTACCCCTTGGTGAGGTCGGCGAACTACTGATTCAGGGACCCCAGGTCATGCAGGGCTACTGGAATATGCCCGAAGAGACAGCCCAGACGCTGCGCGATGGCTGGCTGCACACCGGCGACCTTGCGCGCATGGATGAAGATGGCTTCTTTACCATTGTTGATCGCAAAAAGGACCTGATCCTTTCGGGTTCCTACAATGTCTACCCGCGCGATGTCGAGGAAGTGCTATACGAGCACCCCAAAGTATTAGAGGCCGCTGTCGTCAGTACACTTATGCCAGCGGAAAATGGCGGCTCCGGTGAAGCCGCCAGTACGAGTACCACATCACCGTTTATCAAGGCAGTGGTGGTGCTGAAGCGCGGTGAACAGGCCACAGCCGAAGAGCTGCTTGCCCTCTGCCGTGAACGATTAGATGCTTACAAAGTACCCCGGCAGATCGAATTTCGCTCGGAACTGCCTAAGAATATCGTCGGCAAAGTATTGCGGCGCTTATTGATCGAAGCGTGATGATGTCGCACCCTACCAGGCAAATCGAGCCAAAAATGTAGGGGCGACCCTTGCGGTCGCCCTGTAAGCTTATTGATCGAAGCGTGATGATGACGCGCTGTACTAGGCAAATCGGGCAAAAAATGTAGGGGCGACCCTTGCGGTCGCCCTGTAAGCTTATTGATCGAAGCGTGATGTTGCCGCGCCGTACCAGGCAAATCGGCCAAATGTAGGGGCGACCCTTGCGGTCGCCCTGTCAACCGTGGTCACCCTGTAAGCCGTGGTCGCCCTATAAACTTGCTCCAAAAGCACTATAGCCCTTGCGGTCGCCCTGCCAGCTCCTCGGCCCGTTCCCAGCTACAACCTGCGGTCCATGTCCATGCTTATCCCAAGCTGCTGGCCCGTTGTATGGCTGCTCGTACCGGTCACCGTAAAGTTAATGAAAGATGCGAGCTGCGCATCACTACAATCGGATTGTGTACACCAGTACAATTCAACAGCCCCATTGCCAGCAGCGGCGAAGCCGGGGTCGCTGAAGAAACCATGATCGTAGTCTGCCTTGACTTGGAGAGGAGGCGTGCTCGTGTAATCGAGCTTTCCATTGAGGTACCACTTCGAGAGCGCGTACCCTTTTTGTCCCCCCGTGTTGATACTGTAGGTCACGTAGGCCTTCTGACTGGTGGTAAAGGTTGTACTGAGCGTGGTCGGGTTGTAGTTATTGTCAATAGCGCTGGCCGTCTTCAGGTTGCTGAGGATGGCTGCTGCCGAAGGGACAACGGGCGATCCGGAAGGAGCCGTTGAGGACGGTTGAGTAGATGTCGGTGTTGTTTGCGAAGCTGCCGTTACGGTAGCTGCCGTTGCGGTGAGCGTAGTGTTGACGGTCGAAACTCCGCTGCGTGCGAGGGCGCTGATTGCGATAATGAGGCCTACACAGGCCAGCACAAGCACGCCTACTATAATGCCGATGATCAGGCCAACCCGGCTCTTGCGCTTCGGCGGCTGGCCCGGAGTTGGAAAGCCGCCAGGATAGCCTTGTGGTTGCATTGCGGGCGCACTATATGGATCCTGGGGCATTGCGCTGCCATATGGATTGGTCGGCGCCCCGTAGGGATTGGCCGGTGCTGACCCGTAGGGATTCTGCTGAGAGGGGTCGTAGGGCTGCGAACCATATGATGTTGACGGGATCGGCTGCTGGGAAGGCGCACCATAGGGTGATGAAATATACGTAGGATCATTGGACGGTTGTGGCGCCCCGTAGGGCGATGATGGAACCGTGGGCTGATACTGCTGTGGCCCTCCAGAAACGTTATAAGGCGTAGGTACTCCACACACCGGGCATACCGCTGCCCCCGCTGGGAGATTACTCCCGCATGAGCTACAATTCATGAATAATTCCTCCTGGCTAGTTAGGTGCGAACCGCCAGCGGACCATCGCCCCTGGCGGGTATCTCGCTTTAGAACGGGCTGCTTTCCCTCCCGGAAGCTGAGCCTCTAGATGCTACGGTTAGCATATCATTGTTTGCCGTTGCTGCCAAGAGAGTATTTTTCCTGGGGGTAGCTTTCATTTTCTTGCCATGAGCATGGTTCCGTCTCATGGTAGTAGGTCCCCGATTTATCGAGGGACCGTCCCTTGCGGGCGCCATCGATCCCTTCAACTGGTCACGCTGAAATTAACCTCCTGGGCCAGCAATTTGTCGGTACATGCAATTGAACTTGCCCAGTAAATGTGTACGGAGCCTGCTCCCGCCGCCTGGTAGACTTCATAGAAGTAAACAGACCTGTTAGTGTTGGGAGGGACCGCAAATTCATAGTGTGCGATCTTTTTGCCGTTGAGATACCAGGAGAGACAGGCTGCGCCAGCCTGACTATTAGGATGAAGATTGAAGGTGACGTAGACCTTCTGGTTGACACTGAATGTTGAAGCAGGTGTAGTGACTTTAGCCGTGCTGAAGTCGATGGCGCTGGCCATCTGGGCGTTGTCAATGAATTGCTCGCCGGGCAGAGTTCCCGGCGTCGAAGATGCTGCCACTGTAGGCGATGATACGGGTGAAGGTGATGGCAAAATGGTGGTAGCAGTAGAAGCCTGTGAAATCACACTCTTTTTCCCAGGTGCATCATTCGACAAACCCGTTGCCATAAAGTAAACGAATATAAGAATCAATGCGCTCGTGAAGACGCATAGTCCGGCAACGACCACCCCGATATTGGAAGACGTGCCCGGACGTTTACGTTTCCTGGGTTCCATGCGAGGCCGGTTGCTCAAATGCTCAGAATCATACTGCCAGGCTGGCTTGGTCTGCGATGGAGGTGTCGATTGTGGCAAATTTGTTGACGAGGGTTCCCATGTCGTGGTGGCTGGTACTGGAGACTGTGTGCGTGGGAGTGCGGCTTGGCCTGCCTGTAAGTCCCCGGCGGAGGAGTCGAGGGTGTGTTCACCATGAGCGTACTCCACCTGCACCTGGTGGGCAGGGATGAGACCTTGCGACCCGCTGGACTCCATAGACTCCTGGCCTGGCGTCGTTGACATGCCACAACGCGGACAGTTCACCTGCGTACGCGTTGACTCGAGCGGCATTCCGCAATGTATGCACTTCATTTATGGCCCTCAAAAGTATGATCTGCTCGTTCCTACTAATTCAGGACGGATAACTCTGCTGCTAGTAAGTACGACTTCCTAAATGGGCTACTGCATAGCCTGTATATTACCTTCGCACCGTTAAAGCGATGCTGATAAATCTCTTGACATAGATACCTGGCCCAACTACAATAAGCAACAAGTCCACAATAAGCGACAAAGTAATTTATGTCAGGAACCCTATCTGCCTTTGGAGATGGGCTTGCGTCGATGGGGTGGCTTTACACCCGCCTTCTAGGCAGGTTCACCTGACCAGTCCCAGTCAGGTCGTCTTGCCTGGATACAATCAGGCAAGCCATCGGGCTACGAAATCGGTAGTGTCAAAGAACGTACCTGCGGATGTGAGGCCAATGAGAAGTGAACGAAGAAAAGTCGGGCGTGATCGTACTGAGTACTACAAGCAATACTATCTAAATAATCCTGCTTACTTCAGAGAGCATGGCCGTAAGCAACAGCAGGAAATAAAGAAGTATATCCAACAACAAAAAGTAGGACTATCCTGCAAGCGTTGTGGCAATGATGTTATTCGAGTGCTCGACTTCCATCATACCGATAAGAGTAGCAAAGAAGCTTCAATAGCTTCTATGGCAAAACGAGGATGGAGTCAAGAACGCATCCTGCAAGAAATAGTCAAATGTGAAGTTCTCTGTGCAAATTGCCATAGGATACTTCACTGGGAAGATGGAAGTTTGGGAAGGCATAACGAGGGTTAAACCAGTGCTCAGGGGACATGCAGGCCGATATCATCGACGAGGCGCACATTACCCGCGCAAGCAGTGGAGTTTAGCCGTATCTCATCAAAAACGGCTCCCCGCAAGGGGTGTGCCACTGCGGTGGCCGTTCATACCTGTCGCCCCATGAATGGTGGCGGGCATCCAGAACGGAGTTTTGGTGATACACGAAGATGTGACACGCGGGCACCCATTGCAGGTGCCCTTACGCACAAGCGCTGAAGTACGACAGGTGCTGTTGCAGCATTCTGCCCGGCTGCGGGTATGTCTACAACAAGTTTCAGGTGATGGCCATGGCCCCGAAGAAGGTAGCGATGCCTGGCTCCTGCTTAACGCGCTCATTGACAATGACGAAGATACTTCAGATGACGTGAAGCGCCGCTCTCCTGACGACACGCTCCCTTCATTGCTGGCGCTCCTGGAGAACTCCGGTCGCTGCCTTGCAGAGCAGGGTGGGAAGCTGGAAGTGCGCCTGCAGGGTCTACAGCGCTACACCGAGGCACTTGCAGTTGAGTTGAAGGAACTTTTCAAAGACCAGCCTCACCTACTCATCGAAGCCCTTTCTCACTTGTATCAACTGCAGTCCGCCTGCATGCTAGCCCTTACCCGCGGCTATCAAGGAGTTGTGGATCATATCTCCATCGAACAGCAGCGAACGGCCCATCACCTTGAACAGCGGCTGCAGGCGTTGCAACGCATCAACAGCGCTGCTAACTCTACTACTGATCTGAATCAGACGCTGGAAATCACGGCAAAAACGGTGGCGTCAGAACTGCATATCGAACTTTGCTCCATCTTCTTCTATGATGAATTGCAGCGTATCCTCACCCTGCGCGCCACCAATGGCCCCCGCCCGCTGGGTGGAATGCATTTCACCCTTCGCCTCGGCGAGGGCTATAGTGGATGGGTCGCGGACAAGGGCTATCCTTTGCTGGTGCGTGATGTGATGGCCGACACACGTTTTTCAACCGAGGCGAGTACCTACAGTGACGAGTATCATGGATTGATGGCCGTCCCCATTATCTTCTTTGGCGATACAGAACACCTCATCGGTGTGCTGAGTATCCAATCAGCTGACCCGCGCGACTTTACCAGCGAAGATATTAACTTCGTGGAGGTCGTCGCTGGTATCCTTGCTATCAACATTGAGAACGGGCAGCTCTATGAGCAGACAGATGAGCAACTACGACGCAAAGTGCATGAACTGGCTACCATACACCGTGTTTCTTCTATCATCGCCTCCACGCTCAACCTGGACGAAGTTTTGCAGATCATTACAACCCAGGCAGTTCATCTCAGTGGAGCTGAGCGCTCGTGTATCTTCGCTTTGGATGCCAATAAAAAGTATCTCCATGTGTTGGCCCATTACGGTTTAAATGGCGCCGATGTACGGCAGATACACGTCCCCGTCGGTCAATGCTGCGCCGGCCTCACCGTGGAAAGCGGTAAGCCGCGTATGGCGGTAGATTGCGTGATGGCTGACAAATACTGCTTCCTTCACCGCGACCCACTCATGTCCTCGGAGATCCACTCCGTATTATGTGTGCCGCTCGAGGTAAAGCAAAAAATATTGGGCTGTATCTGCATCTATAGCAGCCATCGTCACATGTTGAGCCCCGAACAAATGCAGTTGGTAGTCATCTTTGCAAACGAGGCTGCCATTGCCATTGAGAACGCTCGCCTGTACGAGGAGACGCGGCGCGGACTGGAGTTGAAATCCGTGCTGCTGCGCGAATTGCATCATCGCGTCAAGAATAATTTGGCAACTGTAGGTGGTATTCTCTCCCTACAACAACGGCGTACAAAGTCCCCCGAAGTTCGTTATACGCTGGCTGAGAGTGTCAATCGCGTGCAGGGTCTAGCGGCCACGCATGACCTGCTTTCACATGAAGATGTGAGCGAGGCCCGTGTTGATGAGATCGCGCGCAAGATCGTTGGAGTGGCAAATGCAAATCTACGCCCGCCGGAGACGCACATCACCTTTACTGTTGAACCCTGCCAGATAGTCATTCCATCTCGCGCTACCTTCGGCCTGGCGCTGGCGCTCAATGAGATGGTCTCAAATGCAATCAAGCATGGTATGGCGGGGATGAAAGAAGGCACTGTAACGATTCGTGGACGTCAGGAGGGTGGTGTGGTGATCGTCGAGGTTATCGATACCGGGAAGGGCCTCCCGGACCCTTTAGAAGAAAGCCTGGGCCTTTCATTAATAAAACACTTAATCGGCGACCTGGATGGCCAATTTGCCCTGAGGCGGCCCGAAGGTACAAATGTTACTGTCGCTGAGGTGCGATTCCCATTGGTGCGACAGCGTAGAGCCATCTCGTGATCTTCGGCCCGGCGGCTTTAAAATATTTCAATATATCAATCTATCGGGAACCTTTCTTTTGTTTATTAGAGAGTTATTACTGCTCTTTCAACCTTGATCTGAAAGGCAGAAATGTAGGGGCGACCCTTGCGGTCGCCCTGCTGACCCAGCATACAGGTGATATCGTGGAGGGCGAAGTTATGCATGCTACCGGAGATCGGCCCAGGATTCTCGTGGCTGAGGATGATATTGGTATTCGGCAGGTCTTGTGCGTTTTCCTGGAGCACTCTGGCTTCGAGGTACGCGCCGCGTCGGATGGACAGGAGGCCATCAGCCTCATACTTGAGTTTCGACCGCATTTGATAGTGCTGGACCTGATGATGCAGCCTGTCTCTGGTTGGGAAGTGTTAAACTGGCTGCGGGAAAATTGTCAGGCGCCAGGCAACATGCTAGAGACTGCGCTGCCAATGATTCCTGTTCTGGTATTGACAGCACTTACGCCCCTTAAGGAGCAGGTTCACGGCTTCGAAGCTGGAGCTGTAGAGTATATGACCAAGCCTACCCAGCCGAGTGCCATCGTAAAGCGCATCCGTAACATCCTCTCATTGAGCGTAGAACAGCGCGCAATGCTACAGCGCAGGCGCATCGATGAACGACGGGGGATATTGGAGCGTCTCTATGCCCCATCCCCAGATGAATTTACCTATTGAGGTCGTGCGGCAGGGAGAACCTGCCCGCACTTGGTGCAGAAGCGGTTGCTTGCTCGATTCTGGCTGCCGCAGCCAGGGCACACTCTAACTGTTGCAAGGGGTGAGCCGCACTTGGTGCAGAAGCGCATCTGTGGCCTGTTAAGATAATGACAATTGGGGCAGACGGAGGAGGTCGCCGGCGTCATAACTCCATATGCATTTCCTGCTTGCAGGGGTTGGGAGCTTTGTGAAATCTGTCCTGCTGGGTAGGCCTGAACGCCCTGGCTAATAGCCCGCTCGAATGCCTCAGCCATCTGATTTGCTTGCTGGTAGCGTTGCTGTGGCTTTTTCATGAGAGCCGTCAGAATGACCTGGTCGACAGCCGCACTAAGTCTGGGATTGATCGAGCTGGGACGAGGTGGCATCTCATAGATATGGCTATGTGCCAGGGCTGGATAATTATCGCCCAGGAAAGGTGTTCGCCCTGTCAGGGCCTCGAACAGTATCACCCCTAGCGCGTAGATGTCTGAGCATGCATCAACTTGTTCGCCCCGGCACTGCTCGGGTGACATGTATTCGGGCGTGCCCACTCCAGCGCCGGGGCGAGTCAACTGCTCGCGCGTGCTAGCAAGGACTTTGGCGATGCCGAAATCAGATAGGATGGGGCGGCCGGATTGGTCCATCAATACGTTGACTGGTTTTACATCGCGGTGGATGATGCCTCTCTCATGAGCATATGTCAGGGCGCTCGCGAGCTGTTTAAAGATCTGGTTAGCTTCTACTACATCCAATGTCCGGCCCTGTGCCTGCAATTGATCCAGGCGCTGCTTCAGCGTACCTCCATCAATCAACTGCATTACAATGTAGATATGACCATTCTGCTCCCCGGCATCATGCACCATCACAATGTTCGAGTGGGAGAGGCGTGCCACCAGTTTCGCCTCCAGGTTAAAGCGTTCCACAAAACTGCGGTCGGCTGCATACCATGGCGGGAGGACCTTCACCGCTACTTCACGATCCAGGTTCTCTTGATGTGCTCTGTAGACGCGGGCCATACCTCCTTGACCCAGCGGGGCCAGGATTCTATAATTCCCCAGCGTTATACCAATGAGCTCGTCTGTCTGCAAGGCTCACTCCGCTTGTAGGCGCACCCTGTCCTGATCCTGTCGGGGCAGCTCTCGGAGCCACTCATCTGTAGGCTCACATTAACTTATAGCCCCAACGACATTAGCGCTTGGCGAAAACCAGCACTGTCTGACCAAGTTGGATCTTGTCTCCCTCTTGCAATGGATACGTCTGGTATTTCGCAACCAGTTGTCCATTGACTTTAGTGCCGTTAGCACTACCTTCATCCTTCAGGCCATAGTTCCCATTTCCCATGTTTACAATGGAAGCGTGGAGGCGTGAAACGGCCAGGTCCTCCAGGAAGATGTCGCTTTCACGGCTGCGCCCGATACTGAGAGCATCCTTGCGCACTTCGTAAACGCGCCCGGGCTCTTTGCCCTCCTCGACGCGCACGACACCAAGGCGCCCCTGGGGGCCGGTGTTGCGCACAATCGTGCGATCGGCCTCACCGCCATACGTTGGCTCCTGTTGTGCCATCGCCGGCCCGCCAGGCCCACTCATGCTGGAAGGACCTTGCTGCTGCCAGGGTGGGGTAGCAGGATTGTTGCCTGCTGCAAAGGGAGCAGAAGACGGCTGTTGGAATGATTGTGGCCATGACCCTTGCTGAGCCGCTTGTGGCTGCGCTGCGGGTGTGCCCCACGGGTCCGCAGGCTGAGGAGATTGTCCCCATGCCGGTCCTGATGAGCCACTTGATCCAAAAGATGTGGGACCCTGTTGTGGTGAGCCGGAGGTACCACTTTGCGTACCCCACGCCGGTACACCCTGCTGCTGGGATTGCTGACCGGGTTGTGCTTGCGCCCAGGGATCTTGTGCTGCTGGTGACCCGGGCTGGCTTCCCCACACGGGTTGCTGTTGTTGCGGGGAGCTGGAGCCTTGCGTGCCCCATGCCGGCTGCTGTTGCTGAGCCGAACTGGAGCCCTGTGTTCCCCAACCGCCTGCCTGCTGCTGTGAACCCTGCGTGCCCCACGCTGGCTGCTGCTGTTGCGGGGAGCTGGAGCCTTGCGTGCCCCATGCCGGCTGCTGTTGCGCAGGCTGCTGTGAGCCCTGTGTTCCCCAACCGCCTGCCTGCTGCGGCGCACTCTGGCCCCAGGCGCCGGGCTGCTGTGAGCCTTGCATACCCCATGCACCAGCTTGTTGCGCTGGCTGCCCCCAGGGATTATCGGTCGCCTGCGCCTGTTGATTCCAGCCACCTGGCGCAGCCTGTTGTCCTTGGCGTTGCCAATCAGTAGGTCCACCTGGCGTAGCAGCGCTCTTATCCTTCTTGGATTTGCCGCCGCGTAGCACCACCATCCCTATGATTCCAATGACCAGCGCTATTACTACGATGGCGACAATAATGATAAGTCGATTCCCAAGCAGGCTGGATATGCCAAGATTTGCCTTGAGTAGGACAGCAAGAATGTGTTCCATGTTTTTCACCCCTCCATATAGGGTCACCCTCGCGAGGTGCCCTTGGGCTGCGCATCAGCGTAACATAATACCTTAACGCAATTCAAAACGCACCTCAACACTACCAAATCGCAAAATATCGCCATCCTTGAGCATCCGTTCTTCGTATGGCGTTAAGGTCACTCCATTTAGACGAGTCTTGTTTAGGGCATTAAGGTCTTCGACAGTAAACTGCCCCTGTTGATTTCGCAGGTAGGCATGACGTCGCCCCACCGTCTTGTCTGCTAGGTTGATCTCTGGGAATATACCCAGGGTTGGATCCTTTCGACCCACGACCATCACATCTCGATCCAACTGAATGGGCTGCCCACTGGAGAGAACGATGATGCGGGCCTGTTTCTGGGGAGCCGTTATCGGTTTGCCAGGACCTGCCCCCGCTTTTGCTTCAGGTTTAATCTCCGCTCCAGGCTCTACAGGATGTGTTGGCATCGGCGGCAGCAGTTGCTGCAATTGCTCGAGTGCTGCAATAAAGTCTCGTGGTGTACTATAGCGGTCGTTGGGCGATTTAGCCATCGCCTTCCGCAGGAAGACATCCATATCCCCAGGCAACTCAGGACGCAAGCGGCAGATTGAAGGCACTTTTTCATTCATGTGCTTCATGACGATATCTACCGCCGTGTCTCCCTCAAAAGGGGGGTTGCCTGCCAGCATCTCAAACAACACTGCAGCAACAGAGTAGAGATCAGAGCGCGTGTCTGCTGACCGGCCACTTTCCGCTTGTTCCGGCGAGATGTAGTAAGCTGTGCCCATAAAAACATTGGATTGTGTCAGTGTCACTGTTTCTCGACTACGTGCCAGGCCAAAATCGGTAATTTTCACTACCCCTTTAGTGTTGATAAGGATATTCTGCGGCTTGATATCGCGGTGTACTACGCCATGCTTAAAGGCCGTATCAAGTCCTTCAGCAATCTGTTGTGCGTAGTTCAATGCACGTGACGGTTCTAACGAGCCATGCGTCAGCGTATGGTACTTTAGGTTCTGACCATCGATATAGTCCATCACAATAAAGTGCATGCTGTTGTCTTCCCCGTAATCAACAATCCGCACTATATGGGGATCACTCAGATTCAAGAGAATATGTGCCTCTCGCTGAAAGCGTGCCAGCAAATCTCCGTCATTTGAAAGCTCAATATGCATGACTTTCACCGCGTAGATGCGATTGTCTTTGGTATCGCGTGCGACATAAACGGTAGCGAAACTGCCCCTTCCCCGCTCATCAATTAACTTGTAACGATCTTTAATGATGCGGTTAATCATGTCAGCATTCATCAGTCACTCCTCAAGTGAAAGGCACCCCTTTGCGGCTATTATACATTATCTAGTGCTCAATGTCATTGGGCTTTTACCCTCCATCCTCATTAGACGGAATAGACACGCAACAGGGTAGTGGAATGGGTATTTTTTCCCGTGATGGCTTCCTGTCTCTATATTATTGAAGCTCAAAGCGTACATCTACATTGCCAAAACGTAAGAGGTCACCGTCTTTGAGTGGGTACTCCTGGTGGGGTATCAAGGTCACGCCGTTCAATCGAGTCTTGTTCGTAGAATTGAGGTCCTCTACGGTAAACGTCCCCTGCCGGTTACGCAGGTAGGCATGCCGCCGACCTACCTGCATATCCGGCAAGTTAATCTCTGGAAAGTTGCCAGTTTTCGCAACTTGCCGTCCAACGAGCATCACTTCCCAGGTCAGTGGTATGGATTGTCCACTGGAGAGCACGATCAGATAAGCTTGCTTCTGTGGCAACTTCATGTGTGGTGGCGTTATCAGAGCCTGGATATGTTGTTGCAACTGCTCTAGCGCTGTAATAAACGCACGTGGTGTCTGGAAGCGCGCACCTGGTACCTTTGCCAGCGCCTTCTGGAAAAATGCATCCATTTCCGGGGGTAGGTTTGGACGCAGGCGGGAAATCAAAGGAATCCTCTCCTGCTTGTGTTTGAGAATGATATCCACGACGGTTCCCCCTTCGTACGGCGGGTGACCATTCAGCATCTCGAACAAAATGATCGCCAACGAATAGAGGTCGGAGCGCGTATCGGCTAAATGCCCGCTGTCCGCTTGCTCAGGTGAAACATAATAGGCCGTACCCATAAATTCATCGACCGCCGTGATCGTTGGGGTATCCTGACCCCGTGCCATACCAAAATCGGTGATCTTCACTACACCTGCGTTATTGATGAGTATATTCTGTGGCTTAATGTCCCGATGTACTACGTTTTGTTTGTAAGCAACATCGAGTCCTTCAGCGATCTGCTTGGCGTAGTTCAATGCCCGCAGCTCCTCTATCCGCCCGCTGGTCGTAATATAATACCTGAGGCTCTGTCCATCTACATATTCCATCACAATGTAGTATATGGCTCCATCATTGCCGCAGTCGATGATGCGCACGATGTGAGGATCACTCAGTGCAATATAAACAGTGCCGAAAGAGCCGCTTTCTACTTCATCAATGAGCTTATAACGACCCTTGATAGTTCCGCCCAGCATATTAGACTTCATACAACTCTCCGCCTGCGGATACCCCGTGTCTTCCAGGCGGGGGAGGAAGCAGGCGCTCCTTGTCTAGCGGTGGCGAGGGGTGCAAGCCGCGTCTTCCACCGTAACAGCTTGATGAGCCGACAATCCGCGACGTTGGCCGATTGCGTGAGCCGCTTGCCCGTTTCCGGGTCGTGCAAGCTCAGTTTCCCATCCATGGTGCCGCCTACATAGGCTTTTCCCCACGTGGGATGCTTGACCAGCGTGCCACGCTTGATGCCCAGGGAGAGCGTGCCACCGTAGGGCTTGCGCTTGCCTCCCTTCTCTGGCTCGAAGCGGTGCAGTTGGCGGTGATGCCAGCTGAGCGGGCTGATACAGACCAGCCTTCTATTATCTGGCTTCGTCTGCCCGCCCACAGCGCTGGAGGCGAGTACCCAGGCATCGATACAGTGCGCTTCCCAGACCTCTGCCAACTTCTTGCTCGTTTTCTTGAGTCCCACCTGCTCTCGCAGTGCTTTTGTCTCGTAGCCCTGTTTGGTCTGGACAGGAGCCAGCTTCGAGAGTTCTCCATAGAACCAGTGCTTGCCCACTTCTAACGGGGAAAAGGACTGATTCCAGCGCTTCTTGCCACGGGTCGTGGCCTTGATGTCTTCGACCACGAAGGCGCTCACCGGGAAGAGCTGGCACAGCACCCTCGCCAGGCGCAGTTTCCAGTGCCAGCGGGCTCTGGTGGAAGGCGGCAGCTTCTTCTTGCTCTGCTTGCGGTTCTGGCGCGGCTGCCGGCATGGTGTCTTGCGCCTGCGGCGGGTGCGACGCATGCGGGTGCTGTCCTTCTCCGCTTCCTTGACGCCGTCTCTGGCCTGCGCCTGCAGATTGAGGTAGGTGTGGGAGGCTGAGGCCACCACGATCCCTTCGCGTTTGGAGCCTGGATCGATGCCCACAGCGATCGGTTGCTGCACGCGGCGGGATGGCTCGACGTTGAGCCGCACGCAGAACACTCCACCTTTCCAGAAGTGGGTGGCTTTTCCGCTGCGTATCCACCGCCGTGCCCGCGCGGGGATCGTGGGCATGAGTGGTGTGTGTTCCTGATCGACCACAGGGACAAAGATTGCTGACATGTGCGATAAGCCTCTTTCGAGTGTGCTATACTCCCTTCGCTGCTGACGATCGGAGCGGGTGCAAGTTAGGGAGGCGCTCGCACCATCCTGTGAGCTGTCACGCCCAGATCGTTCAGGATCCTTCAAACGCCCCGTTGCCGGAGCTTGGATAAGCTAGTCTCACAGTTGCCCTGGTTGGTTCCCCGGTGACAAGCCGGATCGCTTCACCAGCCCATCCCGTTCTACGAGATGGGTGCTTAACTACTTTAACGCTGGAGAGTATGTTTTCAAACACCTTGATATACTACTATACATCATGCAGGAGATTCTGTACATTATTTGCAGGGGGCGTCTTCATTTGTGAAGAGGAATAACGAGCACTGGTCTAATTGTGCCCTGCCTCCTGTGTGCGTGAGGCCAGGACACACAGGAGACAGTTATCGCTATATAAGAGAAACGCATGCGGCGCTCCCATTTCGTGCACCTTACGTTTGAGGCGCTTCCTCATAGCGACCACCGAGATGCTTGGCAAGAAACTTCTCCGCCGCCGCGAAGAATTTAAGACGATTTTCCGGCTTGGCAAAGCCGTGTCCCTCGTCGGGGAAGAGTATATATTCGTAGTCAATGCTTTTGCTCTTCATCGCCTCGACAATCTGCTCGGACTCGGCCTGTTTCACCCGCGGATCATTCGCCCCTTGCCCGATCAAGATGGGTATTTTGATATGATCAACTTTGAAGAGCGGCGAGCGCGAGTTCAGGAATTCCTCCTCAGTGTCAGGATTGCCGACGCGGCGATGGAAGGTCGCCAGGAAGGTCG
>WNGP01003948.1_pt1 | contig 23873 bp, 20 predicted proteins | sample 5407671 | NCBI WGS metagenome assembly WNGP01 (sample SAMN13153381, study PRJNA577476) | soil metagenome | isolation source: 40 cm soil or saprolite under Garry oak tree replicate 2 | place: USA:California | collected 2016-06-15
TTTCACTTTGATATCGACGATGGTTGCTTCGGCGATCGATTCGCCGAGCTGCGGCATAATGATTGGAACTTGCGGCATAAAACTATTCTTTGAGAAGCGCTCTCGCTTTCGCGGCGATCATTTTCGCGCCCGGACGATGCGCGCTCCAAAGATTGGGGTGATACGGAATTGGCGTGTCTTTCGCGTTGATGCGCGCTGGCGCGGCGTCGAGCAAATGAAACCCTTCACTGGTCACGCGCGCGATCACTTCCGCGGTCGCGCCGCCCCAGGGAAATGATTCGCCCACGCACAGCAACCGCCCGGTGCGCGCGACCGAAGCCAGCACAGTGTCGGTATCGAGCGGTTTGACCGTGCGAAGATCGACAACTTCGATTTCGAAATTTTCGCGCGCCAATTCCTCCGCGACCGCGAGTGATTCCTGCACCATCGCGCTGTAAGTTACGATCGTCAGGTCGCGGCCTTCGCGCGCGATTCGCGCCCGGCCGGTCGGCAAACCTTTGTCAGGGAGTTTGTCGGCCTTGAGATGGTAATAGAGATATTTATGCTCGCAGTAAACCACCGGATCATCGATTGCGACCGCGTCGATCAACATCGTGTAAGCGTCTTCCACGGTCGCGGGCGTCATCACGATCAGTCCCGGATAATGCGCATAAATTGATTCCATCGATTGGCTGTGAAACGGGCCGCTGCCTTTCGTGCCGCCGGACGGAAGCCGGATTGTGATCGGCACCGGAATGTTGGTCCGCCAATAATGCGTCCCGGCGTGATTGAGGATTTGATTCAACGCGGTACTGGAGAAATCCGCGAACTGCATCTCAACGATTGGGCGCATTCCTCGCATCGCCGCTCCGATCGCAGTGCCAACAATCGCGTCCTCACTGATCGGCGCGTTCAACACGCGATTGGGAAATTCTTTGGCCAGACCTTTCGTCGCTTTGAAAGCGCCTCCGAAAGTTCCGCCCACGTCCTGGCCGTAAATGAAAACGCGCTCGTCGTCGCGCAACAACTTGGCCTGCGCTTCACGAATCGCTTCGAGATAAGTGATGCTCATTCGGGTTGATCGACCAATTCGCGAGTGGAGATCGCGCACCAATCTTCTTTCTCGGCGTCAGGCGCGGCTTCCTTTTGCGCAGTGGCGATTGCCTCGTCCACTTGTTTGGCGGCGTCCTCTCGCCACGATTTTAGCGTCGCGGCGTCAGCCATTTCAAGATCGACAATCTTCTTTTCCGCCAGCTTCAAGCAATCCTGGGCAAACGGTTGCCGCTTCATTTCATCGGTGACGTAGCTCGCATCGTCGTGTTCGCCGTGACCGGAGAGACGCAACACGGACGCGACGACCAGCTGCGGCGGACGACCCGCCCGCGCGCGTTTCACCGCACTTCCAATGACATCGAGACAAGTGCTCAAATCTGTCCCGTCGATGGTGTAGCCTTCAAAACCGTAACCTTTCGCGCGATCAACCAGATCGGCGCAGGCGAATTCGCGGTCGTTCGGCGTGGAATACGCGTAATGATTGTTCGTGGCGACGATCACGAGCGGAACTTGCTCGACTGCCGCGAGGTTCATGCCTTCGTGAAATGAACCGGTCTGCATCCCGCCTTCACCGATGCAGGACAAGCCGACGAAATTCTTTTCGCCATGAAACCGTTTTGCCATCAGCGTGCCCACAGTTACAGAAACCATCGCGCCGAGATGACTGATCATCGCGAGCTGACCGTCGGCCGGTTTTCCGCGATGAATGTTGCCGTCGCGCCCGCGCATTGGCCCTTGTCGCGAGCCGAGATAAGTGCGCGCAACATCGAGGATCGGCTCTCCAAACGCGGAGCGCCCGGCCTGATCGCGAATCAGCGGCGCAAAAATGTCGCCTTTTTGCAAAAACAGTCCGCAAGCGACGCTGACCGCTTCCTGGCCTTTACCGATGTAAACCCCGCCGGTGATCTGGCCGCCGCGATAAAGGCTGACCAGTTTCTCCTCGAGTGTGCGCGAGAGCAGCATCCAGCGAAACGCCTCGAGGAATCGCCCATGCGGTGCCGCTTTCTTAGCCGAAGATTTTTTTCCGCGCTGCGCCGTCTGAAGCATCGGCCAATTTTACGCAGGATCGACAATCGCGCGCAAAAAAAATTTAAGGTGGATCGAGCGCTCCGTCGCTCGATGTTACCAATAATGCGCCTTCGGCGCGACTTTAGCATCGCCCGCGGAGCGGCCGATTCACCTATCACCTTGAGCCAGCGCTTTGCTTTTTCTCGCCGTGCCCGTTTTCGGCAAGGGCGAATTGGCGTTGTGAAGAAACCGGTTCGCGTTGAGGCGGCGTTTGCTCGCCTGCGGGAGGCGCGGTCAACTTCATTCCGACCAGCTTGCTCACGCCGCGTTCTTCCATCGTCACGCCGTAAAGCACGTCCGCCTTCGAGATCGTGCGTTTATTGTGGGTGATGATGACGAATTGGCTCTGCGCGATGAAACGATCGAGCATGCGAACGAAGCGGTTGATGTTGCTCTCATCGAGCGGCGCGTCGATTTCGTCGAGCACGCAAAACGGACTTGGACGGACCATGTAAATTGCGAACAGAAGCGCGACCGCAGTCATCGCGCGTTCGCCGCCGCTCAAGAGCGAAATGCTTTGCAGCTGTTTGCCCGGCGGCTTTGCTGAAATCTCGATCCCGCAATTGAGGGGATCGTTTTCATCCAGCAACGAGAGATCGGCCCGGCCGCCGCCGAACAATTCGGCGAACATCTCCCTGAAGTTCGCTCGGACCTGAGCAAACGTTTCCGCGAACAATTTCTGGGTCGTCGAGTTGATCCTGGAGATGACGTCGAGCAATTCGCGACGCGAATTGGTGAGGTCGGTGTTTTGCGTCTCGAGAAACTTGTAGCGCTCTTCGAGTTCGTCGTATTCCTGGACGGCGTCGAGATTGACCGGGCCCATGTTGTCGAGTTGCCGGGTAAGATCGACAATCAGCTTTTGTAGTTCGTTCTGGGCAAGATCGGCTTCGGCCGTTGAAGCGACATCTTTTTCGGCGCGTTTCAATTGCGCCCGCAACGTTTTCCCAAATTCAGCTTCATCCGGGCTGAAGGCGCGCAAATCGACCTGGTAACGTCGCGAAATATTTTCCGCCAGGTTTTCAATCTGCATTTGGAGTTGTGATTCACGCACTTGCTGATGGCCGCGCTTCTCTTGCAACTCGCTCAGCGAATTGCGCAATGCGCGCAATTCGGTTTCGCGTTCCTGCACCGCGCCGAGCCGGGCCGAACGCTGGGACCAGGTTTTGTTCGCGGCCGCTTCAGCGTCGGCCGCGAGGGCGGTTTGTTCCTCGATCGCAACTTCAGCATCGCGGCTTTCCTGCGCTTGCGCCGCGAGCTTGCTTTCATAACTGGTGATATCGGCCCGGCGCGCTGCAATAAGGTCCACCAATTCAGTCTCGCGCGCGGCCATTGGCTGGCGCTGCGCTTCCAAACTTTCGTGACGCTGGCGCGCGGTCGCAATCGCGAGTCGCAAATCGTTCAGAGCCTCGAGCGTCTTTTCTTCCTGAGTTCGCGCGCCCTTTTCGTCGGTCTCGGCGGCGCTCTGCGCAGCCTCTTGTTCCGCAAGTTCAGCGCGCGCTCCATCCAATTCGCTTTCGAGTTCTGCGACGCGTTCGCCGGCGGCTTGGATTTGCTGCTCGAGCGTTTCCTTTTCGGACCGGAGGCTATCGATCTTGCGTTCGGCTTCTTTTTCTTCGGCCTGCAACAACGAGATTTTGTTGGCGGAAGTCGACTGCGACAGATGCGTGCTTTGATACTCCGCGCGGGCTTCGTCCAGCTGGCGCGAAGCAATTTCGACATTCGCTTTCGCTTGATCGCGTTTTTGGATGAAAATCTCGCGCTGATTCGCGGACTCGGCCTCTTCTTTTTCCAACCCGGCTACGCGCATTTTGCGCTCTAGCAACGAGTCGGATTTCACCGTGCTGCTCCCGCCGAAAACAATTCCCTCCACCGAGACGAATTCGCCGTCGAGCGTTGCCATCGCGAGGGTGGGTTCATCTTTCTTGCAGGCGAGGGCCTGGTCGAGTTTGGCGAAAATGAGGACGCCGCTGAGTAGTTGGCGAATCACAGGCTCGACTGCACGCGGCGCGACGATTTTATCAATGGCCCAGGCCAGCCCACCTTTGGGCAAACTCTTGCGGACCGATTCGTGAGCAGAAGCGCCAAGCTTCGGAACAAACAGCGCGGCTTGCCCGAGCTTCTTTTTCGTCAACCGCCCGAGAATTTCTTCGGCGCTGCGCGCGTCCTTCAATATCACCGCGTGCAGATTCCGGCCGAGCGCCGCTTCGATCGCGGGAATAAATTTCGGATCGACGTCCATTTGCGCGACGAGCGAACCGATGATCGCTTCTCGAAAGCGCTCCGGATCGTCCAAGCCTTTGAGAACTGCCTGCGAACCTTGGGCCAGTCCTTCGCCCTCGGCATTAAGCTGACGCAAAATCTCGAGGGTCGATCGTTTTTCGGCGAGAGTGCGCTCCAACGCCGCCAGCTCGTTTTCCGCAGCTTCGAGAAGTTGTTGCTGCTGGCGCAGATTCTTTTCCGCGGCTTGTGAATGCGCGAGCAATTGTTCCAATTTCTTTTGCTCGCTTTCGGTAGCGTTCCGCGCCGCCGAGATTTCCGCGGCAATTCTCTCGCGCGCTTTGGTCGCTTCTTTTATTTCCACGGAAATTTGGCGGATCTGTTCCTCTGTCAGCTCGCGTCTTGCGGTGATTCCAGCCAACTCGTCCTCGAGCTTATCAATGCGCGCTTCGTACTTGGAAAGCGAAGCACGCGCCGTTTCGCGATCGACCTGGCGGGCTTCCCGTTTGGCGCGCAGCTTGTCGAGCAACTCGGTTACGTTGGCCAGCTCGTCTTGTTTCGATTGCAGGAACCGCTGCGTTTTTTCAATCAACGCGTCGCTTTCACGAATCTGGGCCGCGTGCTGTTTGCGTTTGCTTTCGGCGGTAGCAATATCGCCGCGGGCGCGCTCGATCAGGTCGGACAATTCATCTTTGCGCTGGCGATTGAACTCGATCCGGCTTCGGTGCGCGGCAATCTCACTTTGCAATCGCTGCGCTTCCGCCCGGATATCGGCGACCTCGATGTCGATCTTATCCAGAGCGCGCCGTTCTTCGGCCAGTTCGGTCTCGCCACGATCGATCTTGCTCCGCGTGGTCTGTTCCGACGTTGCAATCTTTTCGATGTCTCCCCGGCAATGCGCGAAATCCGCCTCCAACGCGGTCAGTTGTTTTTTCGAGTAATGCGTTTCGAGCACGCGCAAGTCGGCGTGCAAAGCCTGATAACGTCGGGCTTTCCCGGCCTGACGCTGCAACGAGCCGATCTGCCGCTTCACTTCTTTGATCACATCGCCGATGCGGAGCAGGTTCGCTTCGGTCGCTTCCAATTTGCGCAACGCCTCGCGCTTTTGCGTTTTATATTTAGTGATGCCGGCCGCTTCTTCGAAAATCGCGCGACGATCTTCCGGCCGCGAGCTCAAGATCATGTCGATCTTGCCTTGCTCCATCATCGAGTAGGCCGTGCGGCCGACGCCGGTGTCGGCGAAAAGATTTTGGATGTCGCGCAAGCGGCACGGCGTCTTGTTTAGCAGATATTCTGAATTGCCATCGCGATAAACGCGGCGGGTCACGCGGACATCGTGCCAATCGACATTCAATTCCGACGCGCAATCGGTGAAGGTGAGTGAGACTTCGGCAAAGCTGAGCGGCTTGCGGTTGTCGGTCCCGTCGAAAATGACGTCGGCCATTTCGCCGCCGCGGAGCGATTTGGCGGACTGTTCTCCGAGGACCCAGCGAATCGCGTCGAGCAAGTTTGATTTTCCGCAACCGTTCGGACCGACAATTGCGGTCACGCCTTCGTGGAAATTGAAAAGCGTCTTGTCGGCGAAGGATTTGAAGCCGAAGAGCTCGAGCGATTGTAAGTGCATGCGGCCGGGGCCCAAAATCAGTCTAGAGGGCAATATAGTAGCCTTGGTGCGGTTACAAGCAAAATCACACCATTGGTGGGCTCCCCCGGAGGCTCAACCGCAACATTTTGTGCCTACCCCCGCTTCCGATCCCTCTTGCTTCCAATGCTGGAATCACGCACCATCCCGCGCATGGCCGCCGAGGAGCCGATGTCGATCCAGCAAGCGGAACGCGTCGATCACCAACTCATTCGGGCGATCGGTGTTCCAGGACTGACCGCGAACATCGTTAATTCCACAATCGGCGCGGGGATTTTTGTCCTGCCCGCGTTGGTAGCGAAGGGTTTGGGATCCGCAGCGCCGGTTGCGTTCATTTGTTGCGCGGTCGCGATGGTTTTGTTCGTGACTTGTTTCGCAATTGCGGGCAGTCGCGTCTCGCTGACAGGCGGACTTTACGCCTACGTCGAGGTCGCGTTTGGCCGTTATGTCGGTTTTCTCGCCGGCGTCCTTTATGGCATCACCGCGCTCGGTGCGGTCGCGGGCGTCGTTAATGTTCTCGTGAATTCAATCGCGGTCATCGCGCCATTCCTCGGTCTTGGGGTGATGCGGGTAATCGTCATGATCGCTGTCTACGGTTTACTCGTCGGGATCAACGTGCGCGGCGTTCGTGGAGGCGCGGGCGCGGTGACGGTGGTAACACTGGCGAAACTTCTGCCGCTGCTCCTGTTTATTTGCGCGGGAATCTTTTTCATTCATCCGGCGAATCTTACGTGGAGCGCATGGCCAAGCAGCAAAGCTGTGGGCGACAACGTCATTCTATTAATTTTTGCTTTCGTCGGGATTGAGGTCGCGTTGATTCCGAGCGGGGAAGTAAAAAACCCGGCGCGCACTGTTCCACGTTCCGCTTACCTCGCGCTCGTCGTCACCACGATTATTTACATTACGATCCAGCTCGTGGCGCAGGGAACGCTCGGCAGCGATCTTGCAAATTACAAAGACGCGCCGCTCGCCGAAGCGGCCGCGAAGTTTCTCGGCAATATCGGCCGCACGATTCTCATCGCCGGCGCTACCATCTCCGCGTTTGGTTTTGTCACCAGCGATATCCTCAGTTCACCGCGCATGATCTTCGCCTTCGGGCGCGACGGTGCGTTGCCGGCGTTTTTCGCGCACGTGCATCCGCGTTATCGATCGCCCGACGTCGCAATCATTACTTACGCCGTGCTCGCCTTTAGCTTGTCTGTTACGGGCACATTTGAACAACTGGCTGTGCTTTCCAACGTCGCGGTCCTGTTGATGTATCTGCTTTGCTGCGCCGGCTGCTGGTTTTTGGTGCAACGGGACGTCCGCACCGAGGGTCAACCGTTTAATTTTCCTGGCATGAAAATCGTGCCCGCGCTCGCGATTATCGCGATTATCTGGATTCTCTCGCACGCAACCGTGCGTGAGTTCGCCGTGAACGGAATCCTGCTGGCGCTCGCGTCAGTTGTCTATCTGATCCGCGGGCAGTTTCGGCGGAAGTCGTAGGCAAACGACGAAAAACTGATTAGGTTTTGGCTATGCGCGACAATTATCTCAAAGAATATTTTTCGTTTCTGCGGTTTCCGAGCGTTTCCACGGACGAAAAGTTTGCCGGCAAAGTCCGCGAATGTGCAGATTGGGTCTCCAAGAAACTCACAACAATCGGACTGGAATCCAAAGTTGTGCCGACGGCAGGTCATCCAATTGTTTGGGCGCGCAACAAGCATCGCAACGGCAGGCCGACGGTGTTGATCTACGGTCACTACGATGTTCAACCGCCCGATCCGCTTGAGCTGTGGGATTCGCCGCCGTTCGAGCCAGTCTTGAAGAACGGTTACGTTTTCGCGCGCGGCGCGACCGACAACAAAGGCCAGATCTTTTCACATATTCTCGGTTTGCAGGAAACAATCGAAAAAAATCGTGATCTGCCGGTGAATGTCGATCTTGTCATTGAAGGCGAAGAAGAAGTTGGCAGTCAAAACCTGGAATGCGACGTCGTTTTGGTTTCCGACACGGGAATGATCGCGCGGAAGACGCCGACCTTGAGTTACGGGCTTCGCGGAGTTGCTGCGCTTGAAGTCAAAGTCACTGGCCCGAAAATCGATTTGCACTCGGGGATTTTCGGCGGCGCGGTTACGAATCCAGCTACTGCGCTGGCCAGATTACTCGCTACTCTTCACGATCAAAATGGCCACATTGCCGTCCCAGGTTTTTACGACGACGTCGTGCCGCTCCAGGATTGGGAACGCGAGAGTTGGAGAAAATTGCCGATCGATCCGGATTCCGAAATGCTTCAGGAGACTGGAGCGCCCGCGCTTTTCGGCGAGACCGGTTTCAGCACGCTTGAGCGAATTTGGGCGCGGCCGACCGCCGAAATCAACGGAATGGGCAGTGGTTATCAAGGACCGGGCACGAAGACCGTACTGCCGAGTCACGCAATGGCGAAGCTGACGTTTCGCCTTGTTCCAAATCAGAATGGCGACGCGATTGTGGATCTTGTTAAAAAACATTTCCAAAAAAATATGCCGCCAGGAGTGACGTTGGAGATGACGAGCGGCCACTCCGGCCCCTGGTATGTGACCGATCCGCACAACAAATTCGGCCAAGCGGCGCAGCGCGCATTGAAGAAAGCATTCAACAGGGACGCTGCTCTGATTCGCGAAGGCGGCAGCATTCCGATTGTCTCCGATTTTCGGAAGATCCTCGGTGTGGAGACGTTATTAATCGGTCTGGCGCTGCAAGATTGCCGGGCGCATTCGCCGAATGAAAATTTCCCGCTGGAAAATCTCGAGGCTGGCATTCGAATAAATCAAGCTGTGCTCGAGGAATTGGCCGGCTGAACCACTCGTTGGCGTGAAAAGAAAACTGCGTCTCGTGTTCGTGACGACGATGACGATTGCGATCAGCACTGGCGTAGTGCGCGGGACGGAAGAGCAGGACGAATCGTTCGGTCAGAAACTAAAAAGACTTTTCGTTCGACCGACGCCAACGCGGCCATTTCTCTCGCCGAGATATCGGGTTCTGAAAGTTACTCGCCAGACGTTAGAAAGATTATCGATCTCGGTCTCAACCTGACGGCCAAAAATCTTGGCTACAAAATCAACTCGGCTGATCTGGGGCGCCGTGGAATGGACTCCTCAGGCGTTGTTTATTATCTGCTCCCGCAGTGCTGAATTAAAGGCGTGCCGCGCGGTGCGCGCCAACAATACATTTGGCGTGCGCAAAGCTGGAACCTTCGAAGCCGTGCTCGCGCAACGCGACGACAGTTTCGAGCTTGATGCGCTCAAGCCGGGCGACCTGCTTTTTTGGGCGACGCCATACAGTGTCAGTCGTGAGCCTGACGTGATTCAAACCATGATCTATATCGGTCGCGACAAAGCAACGAACCAGCGGCTCATGGTCGGCGCGAGTGAAGGCTGCACTTACAAAGGCCAAATGCGGAAAGGTGTCACTGTGTTCGATTTCAAAATTGGGCGGACGGCATCAAAAGCGAGCAAAGAGCCGGCTTCGTTATTCGTCGGTTATGGACGCATTCCCGGTTTAGGCGCGCATTAATTTAGCGCGAATCGTCCGGGTCGGGCTGTTCTTCCTCAGCGTGAATCGACGGCGAGCTTGTCGGCGTGGATGTCGAACTTGCGGGCAGTGGCTGCGATCTGTTCTCCCAAAAATGTTTTGCCAGTGTCGCTGCCACCAGCGCCGTCACGATCACAATGACGAGACGCTGCTCGCGCTTCGTTAGGTCGAAGATATTTTTCATCCGCCTTCGCCAAGAGCTACGGCGCGACAGGTCGCGCGTACTTGATCGGATCGGTAACGCCGGCCTCGCGAAAACCTTTCAAACGCAACTGACAGGAATCGCATTCTCCACAGGCGCGACCGTCCGGCGTTGGGTCGTAACAGCTGTGCGTTAGCGAAAGATCGACATTCAGCTGAACGGCTTTGCCAATGATTTCCGCTTTGGAAAGTTTAATCAGCGGGGCGTGAATTTGAATGCGACCGCCTTCCGCGCCCGCTTTAGTGCCGACGTTGGCCAGCGTTTCAAAAAGCGCGATGAACTCCGGTCGACAATCCGGATAACCGCTGTAATCGATCGCATTCGCGCCGATGAAAATGTGTCCGGCCGGAATCGTTTCCGCCCACGCCAGCGCGTGCGCGAGAAAAATTGTGTTTCGCGCCGGAACGTAAGTGGGCGGTATGCCGCGTCCGATTTCTTCTTTCGACCGCGATTTCGGAACATCGACATCGTTGATCAGCGCCCGCTGGCCGTAATCGAAAGAAAGCGCGTAAGTTTCGTAGCCCCGCGAGCGCGCAATAGCCAGCGTCGTGGCCGAGTCAAGGCCGCCGCTGAGAAGAACGACCGCGTGTTTCATTTATTGATCGGGGAACTTGGCACTCATTACGTTTTCTTCTCCTCTCCCGTTCGGAAAAGGGGAGAGGTAGAAAGCATAACTGTTTCATCCGCCATCGCGGCCAATTTTTTTGTCGGGATACTCGGCGCGAACAGTCAGCGCGATTCCACCGCGCGCGGAAAACTGCGCGGTGACGATTGCTTCGCGCGGCGAACATGCTTTCACGAAATCATCCAGGATGCGGTTAGTGACGGCTTCGTTGAACGCGCGTTCGTTTCGATACGAAGCGAGATAAAACTTGAGCGATTTGCTCTCGACGCAAAGCCGGTCCGGTACGTAGTAGATGTCGATCCTGGCGAAATCGGGCTGGCCGGTAACAGGACAAAGGCAGGTGAAATCGTCCGTCTCAAAATGGATGTGGTAATTCCGGCGCGTCGGATTTGGAAATGTTTCCAGTCGCGCTTCCGAGGGCGCGGCCGGCAATTTCGTTTCGCTCCGGCCGAGCAGCGTCAGAGAAGTGCCTTTGGATTTCGCACGCTTCATCGCTTGAACGTTCAACGTTCAACAGCCAACCTTCAACCTTCAAATCCTATGGCGGGCTCTCAAAGCGAACATCCACGAAGCGAAGATCGCGTCGGCGTGATCGATATGATCGCGCACGACCCAAAGACGGATGAGGCCGTGCTGGTGATGAACGAACCCGGGCCCTGGGACGGTTCAGGGCAACGATTGCTCGAATTACAAGAGCGCTTCAACGCCTACGTTTCTTTTTTGCTCGATGGCGAATTTGCGGAGTGGGATCCGAAACTGGCGCAAAAACGCGCTCGGATCGAGGTCCGCTGCGCGCATCTGCCGGATGCGCGCGCTATCGATTTGTTAGGTAACATTCACGACCAACTCGCCCACCAGGAGATCAAAGTGGAAGTGGTCGTGAAGCCCGCAAATGCCAATCCGGCTCGGATCGATTGAGGTCAACTCGCGAAAGCTTTCGGAGTCAATCGCCCTACCTAATATTTCAGAAACGAAGTGACCGGCGTCGGCGTAAGTTTTTCTCGGCCGTGCAGGAACTCCAGCTCGATCAGGAATATCGCTTCTACCAATTGACCGCCCACTTTTTTGATCAACGTCGCCGCCGAAGCTGAGGTCCCGCCGGTCGCAAGCAGGTCGTCGATCAGAATGATTTGTTCGCCGCGCGTAATGGCATCGATGTGCAATTCCATTTCCGCTTCGCCGTACTCGAGGGAATATTTCGCGCTCTCGGTTTTGTAGGGCAGCCGGCCTTTTTTTCTCAGCGGCACAAAACCGATGCCGAGCTCGTAAGCCACAGCTGACCCGAAAAGGAATCCGCGCGCATCGATTCCTACGATCTTGTCGATCCTTTTTCCGCGAAAGCGTTCGAGAAAAAGATCGATCGACGCCCGAAAAAGTGTGCCATCCTTCAAGATCGGCGTGATGTCTTTAAAGACGATTCCCTTTTTTGGGAAATCGGGCACGTCGCGGACGCCGGCGCGGAGTTTTTGGATTACGTCGGAATTCACCAAGCCGATGCTAGCGGGCGCACGTTTCAGGTCAACGACGACGCGGGCCGCGCTTGAAAATATTCCGGAAAAAAAACGACTGCCGCAAACTTTCGTTTTAAAATCCCGTATTGGCTGGTGTGAGGAGTGGTTTTCTCACACGCGGATAAGTCCGCCGGTGCGGCCGGAGGCACACGCGCGCGGCGTTCATAACATCGCGCGCTGGGCGATAACGACCCGGCCGTACCGGCTATCCGGACTTGAAATCCCTGAAAAGCATCCGGCTGCGCGCGGAAAGCGAGGCATTGCCAAAGGTGAGGGGGTATCTAGAATAGAAAGCTCCCGGTGGATCGATATCTTCTCATTGTCTCAACGGTCTGTTTTCTCGTGGCGATTGGGCACACCGCCCTCGAAATGCGCGGTGGGATTTTTCGGCCGATGCGGTTCAATTTTTTTGCCGTCGGACTCGGCTTCATTTTTCAAACGGCGTTCTTGTCGATCCGCGGTCACGCGCTCGGCCGTTGTCCGATCACGAACCTCTTTGAGGTCATCGTTTTCGTCGCGTGGTCGATAGCGCTCTTCTACATGCTGGTTGGTCCCGGGTATCGGCTTTCACTGATGGGCGCCTTCACCGCGCCGCTGGTGGTTTTGCTTCAACTTTTTGCGCTGCTCGCGCCGATTGATAAACCACACCCCGTCCGCTTACGTGCGAACTCGTGGCTGGAATTTCACGCGTCCATCGCGCTCGTCGCCTACGGCGCGTTTGCTCTCGCTTGCATTGCAGGCGTGATGTACCTGGTGCAGGAGCGGCAGCTCAAGACGCACCATTTGCATTCGATTTTTTATCACCTCCCGCCCCTGACGGATCTTTTTGCGGCGATCACGCGATTGCTCTGGTGGGGATTCGCACTTTACACGCTCGGTTTGATCAGTGGTTTCTTTGTGGGCGAAGCGCTGCCGTGGATACAAATCACGTGCGCGATCGGAGTGTGGTTTCTGTATGGACTGATCTTACAAGGCCGATATTTGCACTGGTTTGCGCCAAAACGGGTGGCCGCGCTTTGCATCATTGGTTTTAGCGCCGCGTTGACTCTTCTTTGGGGCATCACCTTCACCGCCCAAACGCACACGCCATGAATTTATTCTGCGTCGGTCTCAGTCATCACAACGCGGACGTCGAGGCGCGCGAATACTTTGCCGGCCATGTCGAGTCCGACCGCGCGCTGCGGAATTGCGGTTGCAATGAGGCGTTGGTGCTCAGCACCTGCAATCGCGTCGAAGTTTATGCTGCATGCGAGAAGCGAGTGTCGACTGATGAGATCGCACGCTGTCTCGTCCGCGACGACGGGCCTCATCGTTTCGCGCCGCCATTTTATCGCTACGAAGGCGAAAAATGTGCGCAGCATCTCTTTCGTGTCACATCAGGGCTCGATTCCATGGTGGTAGGCGAAACGGAAATTCTCGGCCAGGCGAAAAAGGCGTACGAAGCGGCACGGGCAACCGACGCAGCCGGTCGATATTTGCATCGGTTGTTTCAGCGAGCTTTTCGAGTGGCCAAGCAAGTTCGTACCCACACCGAGATTACGCGCGGCGCAGTCTCGGTCGGCTCAGTCGCGGTCGATCTTGCGCACAAAATCTTTGGTGATCTCCAGAATTGCAAAGTCCTGGTGCTCGGCGCCGGCGAAACGAGCGAACGAACGATTCGCGCGCTTGTTTCGCGCGGTGTCGCCGATTTGCGCGTCAGCAATCGGTCCCCAGAACGCGGCGAAGCTCTCGCGCTCGCCGTCAATGGCCGCGCGATTGCCTTTGAGCAATGGCTCGAGCAATGCCGCGAGGTCGATATTCTGATTACATCGACATCTTCTGAAGTTCCGTTGCTCTGGCAGGAAAAACTCGCTCCGATGCTGCGAGAACGAATCGATCGTCCGCTGTTCATCATCGACATCGCCGTGCCGCGTGATGTCGCGCCCGATGTGAACGCGCTCGACGGCGTTTATCTTTACGACATCGATTCGTTGCAATCGATCGCCGAACAATCATTGGCCACCCGCCGGGCACAAGTGGCCGCGGCTGAGCAGATCATTTCCCAACATGTTGCTGAGTTTGATGAAATGATCACGCTGGGACTGAATTGCCCGGTGCAATCGTCGGAGCATCCGACAGTCGGAATTGTTGAGCAGGGAAGCTGACAGCTTCCCCTGCAGGGGAAAACGCGAAATTTGTAGGGGAACCTGCTAGGTTCCCATTCAATTGTATGAAGCGTCCACGCCGGATCAAAATCGTCGTCGGCACGCGTGGAAGCGAGCTGGCGCTGATCCAAACAGAGCTGGTCGTGCAGGGATTGCAGGCACGTTGGGCGGATTTGAAATTCGAAGTAAAAGTCATCAAGACTCGGGGAGACGATTCAAAAACGGCAATTCCCGATGTTCGCGCGGGTCGCAAAGGGTTGTTCACCGGAGAAATTGAGCGCACTCTCGTCGCGGAGGACGTCGATCTTGCCGTGCACAGCGCGAAAGATTTGCCGAGCAAGTTGGTGCCAGGGACAGAGATTGCCGCCGTGCTCCCGCGCGCTGGTCTGGGCGATGTGTTAGTGGCGACAACGCCTTGCGATTTAAATTCGCTGGCGGTGGGCGGAATTGTCGCCACGGGAAGTGTTCGACGGAAACATCAACTGCGCTGGAAACGGCCGGACGTGGAGATTGTCGATCTTCGCGGCAATGTGCCGACGCGATTACGCAAACTCGCGACCGACCAATGGCACGCGATCATTCTCGCGTGCGCCGGGTTGGAGCGACTTGGGCTGGACCCGGGTCGTGCGCGAATCAAGTTTGAAGAAAGCGAATTTTTTACGGCGCTGCTTCCCCGGGAAGTTTTTGTTCCGGCCGGTGGACAGGGTGTGATTGCGATGCAGATCCGTTCAGGAGACGAACAACTCAGAGAGATTGTCGATGCGATCAACGATTTTGATACGCGGCTGGCTTTGCGGGCGGAGCGCGAGTTTTTGCGCTTGCTGGATGCGGATTGCAATCAACCGGTGGGAGTGCTCGCCGTTGTCGATGGACCGATCATGAAAATTCGCGGACAGATTTTCGATCTTGGAGCGACAGCACCACGGGAGGGTCTTGTGCAAGGGCCGAGCGAGGACGCAGAGAAGTTGGCGGCGCAATTGTTAGAGCAGATTCGAACACCAGCCTCCGCCCAAGGGCTACGGCTTGGCAAGCGAGCATGAGCAAGAGCACGAGTAAGGACCAGAGCGGCAAAGTCTATCTTGTCGGCGCCGGTCCGGGAGATCTTGGACTGGTAACGTTGCGTGCGAAGGAATGCATCGAGCGAGCGGACGTTATCGTTTACGATCATTTGGCCAACCCGGAAATGTTGAGCTGGGCCCGGGAGGAGGCCGAAATTATTTATGCCGGCAAAAAAGCGGGCGAGCACGCGTTAAGTCAGGCGGAAATCAACAAGCTGCTTGCTGAAAAAGCGCACGCTGGAAAAGAGATCGTGCGTTTAAAAGGCGGCGATCCGTTTGTTTTCGGTCGCGGCGCCGAGGAGGCCAAGGCGATTGTCGATGCCGGCCTCGCGTTCGAAATCGTTCCTGGAATTACGTCGGCGATTGCAGGCCCGGCTTATGCCGGAATTCCGGTGACGCATCGCGCGGAAAATTCGCACGTGACTTTTTTTACCGGTCATGAAGCTCCGTCGAAAACAAAAAGTGCGATTGATTACGCCGCGCTCTCAAAGCTCGGCGGCACGCAGGTGATGCTGATGGGGGTCGAGAAAATCGAGGCGGTTGCCCGAGAAATGATGGCCAATGGCGTCCGGGGTGATCTTCCGGTTGCGCTGGTTCGTTGGGCGACAACGGGGCGCCAGGAAACATTGACCGGCACGCTCGAGAATATTGCCAAGCGAGTAGCCGAAACTGGATTTGAAGCGCCGGCCGTCGCTGTTTTCGGCGATGTCGTTACATTGCGAAAAGATTTAAATTGGTACGAGCGCCGGCCGCTTTCAGGAAAGCGGATCGTGGTGACGCGGACGCGGAAACAAGCGGGCGCGCTCACGGCTCAGCTTCGCGCGCTCGGCGCCGACGTTTTTGAATTGCCGACGATTCGGATCGAGCCGCCGACTGATTTGCGCGAGTTCGCTGAGCTCGTGCAGGACGCACACCAATACGACTGGATTGTGTTTACCAGTCCAAACGGGGTGGACGCATTTTTCGAAATATTCTACAAACTTTACGATGACGCGCGCGAAATCGGCGGCGCAAAAATTGCCGCGATTGGTCCGGCGACCGCTCAACGGGTTCGCAATTTCCGTCTCCATGTCGATCTTCAGCCCGAGGAATTCGTGGCCGACGCGGTAGTCCGACAATTTCAAAAACAAGGCGGCGTAGAAAATCTGCGAATCCTGCTGGCCCGCGCGGAAAAGGCGCGGGACGTGCTTCCGAAGGAGTTGTCGAAGCTGGGAGCGATCGTTGATGAAGCTTTTGCCTATCGGACGGTTCCGGAAACGCGCGACATTACTGGCGCGCGCCGCCGCTTTTTGGAAGAGGGGGCAGATCTGATCACGTTCACGAGTTCCTCCACGGTGGAAAACTTTCTCGATCTGGGTTTGCCATGGCCGAAGGGAATGCAGGTCGCAAGCATAGGCCCGATCACGTCGAAAACGGCATCCGATCGTGGATTAAAGATCGACATCGAAGCGCGACGCCACGACATCGACGGTTTGGTCGAGGCGATCCGGAAATTTCTTGGAACGAAAAATGTCGAATAACGCAGTCGAACAAGAAAAGGACTTCACGGTCGCGATGCAGCAATTAAGCGCCGAGGCGGAGAAAATCCGGCCGGCGAGGCCGATCCTTACGGATAATTCTTCTTCGAAGAGCCCGGATCAAAGGGAATCGGCGCCGCCGCCTGAAATTTTAGCCGAACAATTACAAACCCTGGAGAACAATTTGCTCGGCCGTATCGAAAAGCTCTCGGCTGATATGGATGCGACCAGACGGGCCGTGTTTGCACAACATTTCAAGAAAATTGATGAGCAGCTGGCGTTGATTCGCAACACGGAAAGTGTGAATCAGCAGCTGTTCGACTCGCTCCACGCCGAGTTGCTCAAGTATCGCGACAATTTTCTGCACGAATCGCTCCAGAGACCGTTCATCCACGATCTGGTTTATCTCTACGACCACTTGAATGGACTTTGCGAACAGCTCTCAAGTGCTGCGCAACAGAAGGGGAAGGGCAGCCGGGTGTCCCAGTGGCGCGATAATTTGGAGAACGCCATTCATTCGCTGGTTGAAATCCTGCACCGCTTCGATGTAAAGGAAATTGAGCCGCGAGAGCGCGTTGACCGGGCTTGTCATCGAGTTATCAGTTATGAGCCGGCCGATTTTCCGGAAGAAGATGGCGCCATCGTAATGCGCGTGAAGCGCGGCTTCGTCTGGCGGGGCAAGCTAATTCGCCCCGAGGAAGTGATCGCAAAACGCTGTGGTTGATTGGCGCTTCGCCGTCGCGATTTCAACTCCGCAGTTTGCGCAAATTCTATCCCTTCCGGGGCACGAAAACTGCACTAACGAGCCGGCGCCGAACCCAAGGCATTCGTCCAACTTTTTTCAGTCATGAGCAAACGCAAAGTAGTCGGAATCGATCTGGGCACGACCTTCTCGGCCATCGCACATATCGATGCCTACGGAAAACCGCAAATCATCCCCAATACAGAAACCGAACGCATCACGCCATCGGTGATTTTCTTCGACGACAGTCAGGTGATCATCGGCACGGTGGCCAAGAACAACGCCGTGGCCGAGCCGGAAAAGATTGTCGACTTCGTGAAGCGCGAGATGGGCAAGCCGAAGGATCAATTCCATCGCGAATTCGGCGGTAAAATTTATTCCGCCGAAGAGCTTTCGGCCCTCATCATCAAAAAGTTAAAGGCTGATGCCGAGAAGTATCTCGATCAGCCGATCACCGACGCAGTCATTACCGTGCCGGCTTACTTCAATGATGCCGAGCGCACCGCGACGATCACGGCCGGCCAGCTTGCCGGTTTGAGCGTCCTCCAGATCATCAATGAGCCGACCGCGGCGGCGCTCGCCTACGGCCTCGACAAGTTGGACGAGAACCAGACGGTGTTCGTTTTCGACCTCGGGGGCGGCACGTTCGACGTAACGATCATGCGCATTATCGATCACAAGATGGAGATGATCGCGACCAATGGCGATCACCGGCTTGGGGGAAAAGATTGGGACGACGTAATTGTTAATCTCATCGCCGAAGAATTCGACCGGCTCCACGGCGAAAACCCGTTACTTGATTTGCACAGCTACCAGGAGCTGCATAACCGCGCGTTGGCGGCGAAGATTCAGCTTTCCAGCCGCAACAATACTACCATCGTTTACCACCACGACGGCAAGAGCGTGAAGCTGACTTTGACCCGGAAGGAATTTGAGAAGCGCACGCGGCACCTGGTCGAGAAGTGCAAAACCATCTGCGAAATGGTGATGCAAGAAGCGAAAATGAAATGGGACAAGATCGACAAGGTGTTGCTGGCCGGCGGTATGACGCGAATGCCGATGATTCGCGCGATGATTTCAGGTTTTTCCTCTGTGGCGCAAGTCGATCAGGTAAATCCGGATGAGGTGGTGGCGAGAGGCGCCGCTATTCAGGGCATGTTGTCGATATTGAACGATGAAGATATTTCGGGAGAAAGAACAGTCGATGACAGCGTCCGCCGGCAGTTTTCCGTGCTCGATGGCGGATTGATTGAAGTTACCGACATCACGTCCCACACCCTCGGCGTCGTCCTTTGGGATGAGAGGCAGCTTCATGAATACGTCTTTCCGATGATCCCGAAAATGACGCCGATTCCCGCCGTAATTAAAAACTCATTCGGGACCGCTGACGCTAACATGCAGCGCGCCGTCGTTAAAGTAGTGGAAGGCGAAAGCACGGTGCCAGGTGAGTGTACGCCGCTCGGGATCTGCGACATTCAGCTGCCGCCGTATTTGCCGAAGGGCTCGCCGGTAAAGCTCACTTATCAGTATAACGCCAATCAGGTGTTGGAAGTCGAAGTGCAGGCGGCCGGCAACAACGCCAAAGTCACTATCGATCGCAACACTGGTCTGGCTCCGCAGGAGATCGAACAAGCCGCTTCCGGCTTGGGCGAACTGCAGGTCAGCTAGAAATGACCAAGTGCGATATCAGCTTTCCGCTTCCGCTGCCCGATGATCCGCGAAAGTGGCAGGGATGGAATAATTATCGGTCGCCGAACTACTACGAACGGCTCTGTCTCGATCCGCACGCCAATCCAAGCAACGAGCTGATCGAAGAGCACTGCCGCGAGCTCATGCGGTGGTGGCAAAAAAAACTGCCGCTCAAGAATCAGCCGAGCAATCCACTTGCCCAGCTGCTTCGCTCGGGACTAGAGGAATCATCTCGATTTCTGACCGAGGCGCGGGTGGAACTTCTCGATCCGGAACACCGCCGGGTTCTCGATGAACAACTGGAGGTGCAGCAACACGAAGCGGCCGTATTTGAATTTCTTAAATATCTCGAGTTCGTCCTTTCCAACGGCGTGCTCACGGCCGAGGAAGAAAAAAATCTCCTGCGCTTCGGTGCCGAGCGGGCCCTCACCGAAGCTGAAATGAATTCGGTGATCGAAGAGGCGCTGCACAAAAGTGGCGGGCAACGTCGAGCAGTTGCGCCTCCGCCGGTCGAGAAAGACACCGAAGCGCCCGTGAAATCTTCGTCCGCTAATCCTCAGGAAGAATTCTTGCACCTGATGCGCCTGAGCAACCTCGACAGTTTCAGCATGAGTGACGATCAACGCGACACCTTCATCGACATGGCGGAAAACCTCGGGCTCGACCCGGGCGAGGCCGAGGATCTGGTCGATCGTTACCTGGAAGAAGCGGACGACAAATCGCTCGCAGCTTCGCCGAGCGCAACGCCGACCGCGCCTGCACCGCGCGCTGAAGGAAAGCCTGTTTCGACGCCGTCTCCGGTTGAGGGAAAACCGCCGCCGGTAAAGATCGGGCACAACCCAGAGCTGGAACGCTCGCGTTACGGCAATTTCACAAACACGCTCGGTGGGATGATGATCTTTGTTCCATCCGTCGAATTCACAATGGGAAGTGACGCGGAGGACGCCGCGCCAAATGAGCGTCCGCTTACGCATGTTGCCCAGAGCCGCTTTTATATCTCGCGATGCCTGATCACCAACGCCGAGTACGAGCAATTCGATCGTGCGCACCAGGCCAAGCGGGCTCCCAGCGCGGGGGATCGCCATCCCGTCGTGTACGTGAGTTATCTCGATGCCGTGAAATTTTGCCAGTGGTTGAGCACGCGCGAACGCCGAAAATATCGTCTGCCCACCGAAGCGGAATGGGAGTACGCGGCCAAAGGAAATGACCAGCGCAAATTCCCGTGGGGAAATTATGACGGCCGCGGCGATCTCGCGAATTTTGCCGATCGAAACACCGTTTTTGCCTGGAGCGATCGCGAAATCGATGACGGTTATCCGGAAAGTTCGCCGGTCGGTGCGTTCCCGCTTGGCGCCAGTCCATTTGGAATCGAAGACATGGCCGGAAATGTCTGGGAATGGTGTCTCGATTATTACGACCTGTATCGGCCGGGACCGAAAACGAACCCGCGCGGACCGACTGCCGGCACCAAGCGAGTGCATCGTGGCGGCAGTTGGAAATCGCGCTTCAGCAGTTTACGGACAACGGCGCGCAGCTCGAACGTGCCCGGTTTTTCCTGCAACGATCTCGGCTTCCGGATCGTTTGCGACTGCGATTAAGCGGACTAGACAGGATTTACAAGATCGACAGGATTTCGGACCTCAGGAATCAGGATAATCGTGCTAATCCTCCCGGTTTCAGGCGGTAAAGCGGAACTTTGTCCGGCCGCGCTTGGCGTTGTTCTTCGCTTTGCGGCGGTGCTTCTGCGATGGCGTCTCAAACGCGCGCAGCCGGCGCACTTCCTCGAGAATGCCCTCGGCATCAAGCTTGTTCTTCAACCGCTTGAGTGCGCGATCTACCGGCTCACCTTTGCGAACGAGTACTTCTGGCATCGATAATCAACTCCTGACTTGCAAATTTTGTGCCCAAATGGCGAGGCGGAGCCTAATCGGGCAGGCCGACTTCGTCAAATGAGCCCACTAACGGGCCAGCGGATTCGCGGCCGTCGGCTTCTGGGTGACTTCCCGACGCAAAGTGCTGGTGCTTTGGCCCCGAGCGCGGGTCCACCAGAGCACAATCGGTGAGGCGATGAAAATAGACGAATACGTGCCAACCACGACACCGACGATGATCGCGAGCGAGAAATCGCGCAGGACCGCGCCGCCAAGCAGGAACAGACACAGAATCGGGATGAGCGTGACCGTGCTGGTCAATATGGTGCGGCTCAACGTCTGATTGATGCTCGAGTTCATGATCTCTTCGATCGACCCGCGTCGTCCGCTGGCCAGACCTTCTCGAATACGGTCGTAGACAACGATTGTGTCGTTGATCGAATAACCGGCGATAGTCAGAACAGCTCCGACCATGGTCAGGGTCAGCTCCCGTCCGAGAAGCGAAAAGACGCCGACCGTGATGATGACGTCGTGCAGCAATGCAACGATCGCGCCGACCGCGAATGAAAGTTCAAACCGGAACGTGACGAAAATTAAGATGCCAAGAATTCCGAGTCCGAGGGCCACGAGGGAGCTCTTGGCCAGTTCGCCGCCAACTAAAGCACCGACTCGCTCCGAGCGCTCCACTTTGAAACTCGCGCTCGGCATGGTCTGGATGATCTGCTTCTCCACTTTGTCACTCGTGTTCAACGGGCTGCGAACAGTGATGTAGTATTTGCCGCTTTGGGCCGATTCCTGGATCGATGCGTCCGCCAAGCCGATCGGTTTCAATGAATCGCGGACCTGTCCGATGTCGATCGTGGCCGGCGAGCTCAGCGTCACCAAATCGCCGCCTCGGAAATCGACGCCGAAGTTTTTTTCGCCTTTGATATAAAACGAAGTGGCTCCAGCGAGGATGAGCGCGAGGGAGCACATGCAGGCGAAAAATCCTTTGCCGAGGAAATTGATGTTTTGCGACGAGATCAGATGCAGCATCGAGATCTTTTTCACCCGGCCCGTGTCTACCAGCCAGCCGAGTGCGTTCCGGCCGACGATGAGCGCGGTAAAGAGCGACGCGAGGATGCCGAAGGTCAACGAAATCGCGAACCCCCTGACCGGACCAGCGGCCTGCCAGAATAAAATGAGTGCGGTGATCAGCGTGGTCACGTTCGCGTCGAAAATGGAGCTGAATGCTTTTTGATAAGCCGTTTCCATCGCCACCCTGAGCGATTTCCCAAGGGCCATTTCTTCGCGCAGGCGCTCGTAAATCAGCACATTGGCATCAACCGACAAGCCAATTGTCAAAATGATGCCGGCAATTCCAGGAAGAGTCAGAACGAATCGAAACATTGTGAGCGCGCCGATCAGGAGGACGAGGTTTACCAGGAGCGCGAGGTTCGCGACCAATCCCGGCAGTCGATAATAGATGAGTACGCACGCCAACGTGATTGCCAGTCCTAACGCCAACGTGATTGCCAGTCCTAGCAAGCCGGCCATGATGCTGGCGCGGATCGAATCGAGGCCGAGTGTTGGCGAAACGCTGCGCTCTTCTTCGATGCTGACCGGTGTTTGAAGCGGGTTTTCCAACACGCTCGCCAGACCACGAGCCTCTTTTTCTTCGAACCTGCCCGAGATGCGGGCGCTGCCTCCGTAAATTGGCTCCTTAATGTTCGGCGCCGATTGAATCACGTTATCCAATACAATCGCGAAACGATGATTCACATTGGCTGCTGTGATTTCGCCAAACTTCTTTGCGCCCTCGCTGTCAAAGCCCAAACTAACTTCCCAGCCTTCGTTTCCATAGCCGGCACTCGCCTTGCTCACGTGGTTTCCGCCGAGGTCCGCTTTCTTTTTCACGAGTAAATGCTCTTCCACCGGCTTTTCATTTCCTTCCGCCGCGTGTTTGTAGATCTCGATCCGATACTCCGGCGGGATTACTTCCTTGCCGTCATCAATCGCTCTCAAACGATCGCCGTTGTCGGGATAAACCATGCGAAATTCGAGCTTGGCTACGCGAGATAGTTGTTCGCGTGCCTCTTGGATCTTGGCCGTGTCGAGACCAGGAATTTGGACTAAAATCCGATCATTTCCGACCGGACTGATGACTGGCTCGCTGACACCGAACTGGTCGACCCGCTTCCGAATGACCTCAACTGCCTGGTCGAGCATTCCTTTGTTCACTTCTTTATCGCCGCCCATGAGTCGAATCAGGAACGAAGTGCCACCCTGAATATCGAGACCGAGTGTGATTTTCTTGTCTGGCGGCAAGATTGTCGCGATGCTGAACGCGACCAACAACATCACCAAAGTCGTAGCCAGTAATCGTTTTCGCAGACCGACGTCGGTCGCAAAATACCAGCCGAACAAAACAAGCAGTCCGAGACCGGCAAAAAATGTCAGTGCGGGAGTCATGTCTTTGTCATGTCGAGCGAAGTCGAGACATCTCTTACTATTTCAGTCATTCCGTTTTTAAAACATTCGTGATCGCCGATTTCTCCATTTCGATCTTCACGTTATCGGCCACCTTCAACATCACGGTTGTCTCCTTCACGTTCGCGGTCTTTCACGATCACAGTTGTCTCCTTCACGTTCGCGATCAATCCGTGGATGCCGGCGTTTGTCACAACCCGGTCGCCCGTTTTCAAACTGGAAATCAAGCGTTGCTGCTCCTGCTGCCGCTTTTTTTGCGGCCGGAACAGCACGAAATACATGATGACGAAAATAAAAATGAACGGGACGAAAAACCCGATGCCGCCGGCGGGACCCGGAGCAGGCGCGGCTGGCTGTGCTTGAGCTAAAAACAGAAACAGCATGCTGAAAATTTAGGTGAGCCGGAGCTTAAACCCGAACGCTTCGGCTGCAATTCCAATCTACAGGGACGCAGTCAGTGTCCTTTTTTGGTAGGAAGCAGACTATTTCCCCGGCAGAATGACGAGAGTCGAGATCTCGTGCGAAATCAACGGA
>WNGP01001502.1_pt1 | contig 23850 bp, 24 predicted proteins | sample 5407671 | NCBI WGS metagenome assembly WNGP01 (sample SAMN13153381, study PRJNA577476) | soil metagenome | isolation source: 40 cm soil or saprolite under Garry oak tree replicate 2 | place: USA:California | collected 2016-06-15
TCAGGTCACCCGGGCCGGCCTGCCCAGTGGCGGCTGTCGTCAGCCGCGCGCGTCCGCGCTCGAGGCGGGCGATGTCGCCTCGGGCGAAGTATGCCAGGAGATCGTCCGCGCCGAGCACCACCATGTGTGTGGGACCGAACGCGGTGGTCGTGAGATCGCTGAGTCCTGAAGCGCGGGCCAGGTCAGCCAGCTGGCGACGCCACGTGGCGAGCCAGGTGAACAAGGTCCGGGTCTCAAAGCCCAGGAACGCCAAGCCGGCTTCCAGGGCCAGTGAGCCGATGTGGTCTAGCACAGACGATCCGGTGTCGATATCGGCCCGCAATCGGTTCATGATCGCGGTCGCGTTCGGGTCGCGGCCGCCGCGCCGGTAGCCGATGGCGGCGCCGAACCCGAACGAGAGCCGGTCCAGCAGCGGGTACCCGTCCTGGTTCAGCGCGAGATCGAAGATGTGCGCGCTGACCTGGAACGCCTGCCGCTGCCGTGCGGCGGTGTACCGCTGGCGGGCCTGGTTTACCGAGGCCACGGCGTGCAGGTACCAGGCGGCATTGAGCAGCTCCTGGGCGACCTCGGCGCGGCGCACGAACAGCTTCACCTCAACGTCGGCCATCAGCTGCTGCAGTTCCTGCGCAGTCGGAATACCGCTACGGCCGGCCAGCGCGGCGGTCAGCAGCCCGAGGTCTAGAGCCCGCTCCACACGATCTCCCTGACGCGCCTGGCGAACTCGGGGAAATCCGGGATCGCCACGATGATGCTCTCGCGCTGCCCGGCACTTGTGAAATGCGGGAACGCGGTCGCGATCGACCTGAATGCCCGGGGACCGCCCGGCTCGTGCTGCGCGGATGTGCCCACCGACACCCCGGCGCCGGCCCGGTAACTCCCGTCGAGCCAGAGTTCGACAATGTCGGCGTAGAGCTCGCCGAGCGGTCCCGCCTGCTCGACGGTCTCCGGTCCGGCGAGTTTGGCGAGGTATTGCTGTCCCCGGCTGGACAGCTGCCCGCTGGCCCGCCTGATGGTCGCCGAGATCCTGTTCTGCGACTCGTGCTTCTTGATCTCCCATAGCCGGAACACCAGCGTGCCGTTGTTGATCTCGTAGACGACCAACCCGTCCCCGCCGGGCTCCAGAGGATCGGGCTTGACCGAGTGCGCGTGCACCAGCCGGCGTTTGTCGCGGCAGACCAGCCTCTCCTGGATCAGCCGGTTCCACAGCAACTCGGCCACCAGACCTTGCAGGTGATCTTCGTTGGCTTTGTCTCGTGCCTCAGGCTGACCGAACCCGATCCCGGCGTATGCCCGGACAGCCTCGGCAGCCGGCCCGGTCTGCGGCGGACCCCCGTCGCGGCGGGCACGCCACCGGGCCAGCACTGGTGATTGACCGCAGCGTATCCGCATCGCCTCGTCGGCGAGCAGCTGGGCGGCTGCTTCCCGGTCCGCGCCGGTCAGCTTCTGCCCTCCGATGACGTACTCCACCTCGGAAGGGTCCGCGCCTTCCGTCATGGCAAGCAGCGAAGTCAGGCTCGGCGGCGAGGCTGCAGGCACCCGCGGTCCCGTGTGGGCAGAACGCATCGCCGTTGACCTCAGCTCCTTCCGCGATCGGCGGCTCCGGCAACACCCCGGTCAGGTCAGATCAGCTTGCCAGTGTCATCTCGGTGCCTGGGCGGAACAGGACCCGCCGGTCGACGCTCGCGGCCAGGTACTTGGCCTGGAGCCATGCGCTGACGCTGGCGGCCGGGTTTTCGAGCAGCATGAACAGTTCGGGCAGTTCGGCGAGCATGATGACGCGGTTCGCCAGGGCGCGGGTGCACTCATCGATGGCCGGGACGGCGAAGCCGGACGCCGAGACGATCAGCCCGTGCACTCCCGGCGGACGGCCGTAGACCCGCACGAGGTGCCGGCACACGTCGTCGACGCCGAGTGGGTCCGCGTGCCATTTCGCCTCGACCAGGACCGGGTGGCTCTCCATCGCCACCAGGCCGTCGATCTGCTCACCTACCTTGCCGTCGCTGCTGGCGAGGGTGAATGCTTCCCGGATGCAGAGTCCGTCCAGCTTGAAGAAGTCGTTGAGGGCGCCCTCGAAGGCCAGGCCGCGCTGGCGGGGGAGGGTCATTGCGGCCAGGCCGGTGAACCTGCGTCGCAGCGCCTCGCGCTCTTCGCGCCGGCGCTGTTTGGCCGCGGCCTGGGCTTGCTGCTCACGCTGGTGCTCGCGCAGGACGCTGTCCTGCGCGTGCAGGATGCGCGTGAGCGAGTCCTTCACGTTGACCACATCGCGGATCGCGGCGACCAGGCCCTGCGCCTTGAGCCGGTCCTCGGGCCAGCACGCGGAGAAGTCCGCGAAGCCGGTGACGCGCCGGATCACCTCGCGGCGTTGTGCCAGCGCCGGATCCCCTTGCTCGTTGATCCGCGTCAGGATGACCCTGGTGATCTCGTACTTGCTGATGCTGTTCCGGTCGGTTTCCACTCGCAGGCGGAGGTCGGTGCTGACGCGATCGGGTATCCCGCAGCCGCGGAAGAAGGTCAGGACGCCGGTCTTCGAGCGGCACAGCAGCGGGATCGCGTCGATCAGCAGGTCCATCAGATCTGGGGGGATGTGATACGGATCGTCGGACATGGGCCGGGTGGTCTTGGTCACGTTGTCTCCGCCAGGTCGTCGTCGCTGGAGCGGTGGTGGGCCGAACCGGATTCCGGCGAGTCCGGCGGGAGCGTCTCGTTCGGGCCGAGCCCGAGTATCACGGTGGTCGGGTCCTGGGTGATGCCGCCGAGGCCGTCCGAGAGCGCTATCCGGGTGCGGGCGATCCACCTGGGCCCGGTCTCGCCGGACTCCTCATCGCCGCGCCGCGCGATAGCGAAGCCGACTGTTGTCGACGGATCGCACAGAGACTGTTCTTTCCCGTTCTTGAGCACCACCAGGATGCCCTGCTGGTGCTCGGTGCAGATACTGCGGACGAGCACGTCGGCGACGACCGGCGGGATAGCATACGAGCCCTCGACGGTCCGGACGTGCTGGCGCGCGATGTACTCAAGCTCGTTCAGGTCGATGCGGCGCTCGTTCCGTGCGCGGATCAGGTATTTCCAGACCGGCAGCAGCTCACGGATGGCCTCAACCGACAGGCCTCCTTCTTTCGCGCGCAAGATCCACGTCAGCAACTGGATCACGATCTTCGGGTACGCGCCTGCCCGCGAGCCGACCCGCACTGACTTCGGGACAAGGCCCTCCGAGATGTAGAAGGTAAGCTGGCGGTCGCCCACGCTATAGCCGCGCTGGCGGACCGCGCTGAGCAGCTCGGATTTGGTCACGAGCTCGGGAGCAGAGCCCTGCAGCTGCAGGTACTCCAGGAAACCGTTCTCTTCTAGCGCCATGCTTTCACCTTCACTGCGCTTGCCCACACCTTCAGTGTAGCTGACGCTGAAGACACCGTTCGTGTCTACATCATCAGTGTAGCTAAAATCAGAGACACTGCTAGCTATGTCCCCATTGGTGTAGCAAGAACAGGCACACTTTTCTTCCTGTAGGGTTCCAGAACTCGGCCACTGGTCCTGGCCTGGTCTTCTATGCGGCTCGCTCGTACTCGTTGATGAGACCGCCGAGGACGGGACGGCGCTCGATACGCTTGCGGGACAGGTCCGCGACAGGATGATCGGGCTGCGGCGGGCAGAGCTGGCGGCTGCGATGTGGCCGCCGCCCGTTGTAATGCCGCTCGTACTGGGCCAGGATCTTCCGGAGATGCCGTTCGCCGAAGATCAGCATCCGGTCAGTGACCTCTGTCCGGGCGGTGAGCACGAACCGTTCCGCATAACAGTTCGCGCGCGGGCTCCGGGGCGGGATCTTCGCGACCTGGATGCCGGCGTCGGCCAGGACCGCGTCAAACGATGCGGTGAACTGCCCGGCGCGGTCCCGGACCAGGAACCGGAACCCGGCGGCGCGATCACCTAGATCCATCAGCAGGTTGCGGATCTGCTGCACGGTCCACAGGCCGTCCGGGTTCGCGGTGATCCCGAGGATGTGCACATAGCGGCTGCCGACCTCCATGACGAACAGGCAGTACAGGCGCTGGAGGGTCACCGCGCAGTCGACGTGGAAGAAGTCCGTAGCGAGCATCGTGGCAGCCTGGGTGTGCAGGAACTTGCGCCACGTCGTATTGGTGCGCCGTTGCGGTGCCGGGGGGATCTTCAGCGCCTTGAGGACCCGGCGGATCGTGGATGCGCTGACCCGGTGGCCGAGTTTGAGCAGCTCGCCCCGGATCCTTTGGTATCCCCAGCCGTTGTTCTCGGTGGCGAGCCGTTCGATCAGCGCGGTGATCTCGGTGCTGACCGGCGGCCGTCCTGTCCGGTGCGGGTAGGTCCAGTGGCGGGCGACCAGGCGGCGGTGCCACCGTAGGACAGTGCCGGGAGTAACCAGCCGGTGCAAGCGCAGCCGTGGCGGCAGCAGCCGGATCAGCGCGGCGAGGACCGCCCGGTCTGCCCAGTCGAGCCGTGGACGCGGATTAGTGCGGCGCAGCACAGCGACCTCGTGCCGCAGCACCAGCAACTCCGCATCCTTCGAAGCTGATGACCGGACGAGCAGGACGAGCCAGCCGCAGAGCCGGACGAAGATGAGATACAGCAGGCGGAGAGACACGGATGATCATGATGCCGTAAGGCTGCCATTGGCCGCGCTGCAGGTCACAGGGCATGCGGACTTCTGGCACCCCACACGTCCTGCTCGCTCTCTCCCTCGGAATGAGGGCGGAAGAGTTCGACCGGATCCACCACCTGCCCAAGGCACAGCTGGCCGCTGTCGTCGACGGGCTGCGCGACCGCGGCCTCGTGGACGCCGCCGGCGCGCTCACCGCGCTCAGCGCGGACGAGCTCGACGAGCTGATCGCGGGCCTCGATCCGATCGCCGCTGCGGTACAGGCTGCCGGCGACTGAGCGGGCGCATCAGGCGACGACCACGACCCCAGCTCGGCCACCGCGGTCAGCGGGTCGTTGCGCGGGATCACCCGCACGATGCAGCCGAAAGCACGGTATGGCGATTGAATGGTGACGCAGCAGCTCAGCGGCCCAGGATCGCGATGGCAATCAGGCCGCCGATCAGCGAATACGGGCCGTATGAGATCTGTGCGGCGACGCACTGAGGTCGTTCTCAATCTGAAGTTGCTGGTCAGGGGCTGGTATGGGCCGGTAGGGGGATGGTCGCGCTGGTGGGAGCGGCTGGGCCTAGCTGGTGATCATTTGACGCGCTCGGGTTTATCCGGCGTGTCGGTACCGGATTGGCGGCACGGGCCGGTTATCGTGTGTGTCCGTCTCTTTTCACACAGTAACACCCGGAACGCTGGGATGGAGCTGACGGAACGCATCACCGGCCGGGTGACCGGGCTGGCCTGCGAGGTCGAGCTGCTGCGCAGGCAGCTCGCCGACGCCGAGCACGAGCTGGAACGGCTGGAGATCGCCGGGCGGGTCACCGCCCAGCTGACGGCCGACGCACGCATCCTGAAAGCGGCAGGTCAAAGGCCAGAAAGGCGGGCCGGGGCATGAAGGCGTAGCCTCCTGACGCCGCCGTCCGTGCCCGTCCGTGCGTCACCCAGCCACCGGCCCCGAGCGCACGGACACATAGCGGACGGCAGCGGCCCGGAAAACGGCCTCGGAGCGCGTCCGTGCTGGTCGGCGGGGGGTGACTCGGGCAGAGCGTACGGGCTGTAAACCGTCGGCTCAGCCTACGTTGGTTCGAACCCAACACCTGCCACCACCTGCGAAAACGGCCCGCTGGCTGCGGAAACGCGGCCCGGCGGGCCGGTTTCTTCTTGTCACGCCGTGTGTCATGGTGTGCCGCCGTAGGTCATTGCGTAGCGATAGTTACGGACATATAGCGGACAGCGTCCGGGCCGAAGGAGCGGTCCGTGGAACCGCTTGCTTTGCCCATCCGCGCCCGTTTTGTCCCGTTATCCGGGCGCCCGGACTGGCCTGGCTGACTGGTGCATGCCGTGCATCCCGGGCGGCCGGTTCTTCGCCGTTCTATTCCAGCTGGGCGGCGGGCTGGTCTTGTTCGTACCTGCGGCTGGGGAATGCGGCAAGGTGGCCCCGGCTAGAAGTGGCCCTTAACGTGCAGGTAGACCAGGAATACGGCTAGAGCGAAGCCAAGCCATCCAATCACAGCTGCTTTCACGAGCGCTGGCGGGATATAACAAACTTCGAAGGGCTCGCTGGGCTCGGCGTGGTATGGCTGAGCACCCTGCACCGCCGCCCTGACCTGGCTGACCGAGGTGAGGATCTTCGGTCTTGCCCGGGGATGTGATGCATGTCTTGCTTGTGCACTGCCGCGTGCGGTAAGTTCGCAGTTAGTTCGCAGCCAAGCGGTAGCTACCCCGATTCGTGCCTTCTTGCGTCAGCCGAAGGCTGACTGGCTCATTGCGGAGGGGACAGGTTCCGTCTGGCTCAAGCTCCCCGGCTCAGCTCTCCCCCCCGGCTGGGTCGGGGTTTTGCGTTCACGCCCGCCGCATCGGGAGCCTAGTGAGCGCTGCGCCCGGGGGAGGGGATCGCGGTTTTCCAGGTTGGATACGGCAGCCTTTTGATGTAAAGCCCGATCACGGGGCGCGACCACACCAGCCAGCCACCGCCGTTGGCCCGAGCACGCCGGGTATGCGCGCCTGGCAGATGTGTCGCCGGCACGGCCGCCCACGCGCAGCCGGGGCACGGTGGCGATGTCAATCTCCCCGGCCACGGTGACCAGCGCATACCCCATCTCGCGGCGAACGCTGATGGTAAGTGCCTACCGGGTCGGGGCGTCTACGATCCAGCGGGTGCTGAAGCGGCTGCGGATCCCGCCCGCACCGCAGCGCAGCCGCACGACCTGGCGGCGGTTCCTGCGCACCCAGGCCGCCACCATGCTGGCCTGCGACTTCTTTCACGTCGACTGCGCAGCCACCTTGCGCCGCGTCTACGTGTTCTTCGTGATCGAGGTCGGCAGCCGGCACGTCCATGTCCTGGGCGTGACCGCGCACCCGGACCGGGCGTGGACGGTACAGCAGGCACGGAACCTGCTGATGGACCTGGGGGAGCGCGCCGCCGGGTTCCGGTTCCTGGTCCGGGACAGGGCCGGGCAGTTCACCGAGGCGTTCGACGCGGTGCTGGCCGGGGCGGGGATCGAGGTGGTGAAGATCCCCGCCGCGCTGTCCGCGGGCGAAACGCTTATGCCGAACGCTGGGTGCGCACCGTCCGGGCCGAGGTCACTGACCGGATGCTGATCGCTGGGCCCCGGCACCTGCAGGCGGTCATGGATGAGTATGTCACGCACTATAACCAGCACCGCCCGCACCGGGCCAGGAACCTGCGGTCACCGGACTGCGACGACATCACCACATTTCTGTCTTACAGAACGTTCTTGACGTAGGCAGGACGTAGGCAGAAAGAATAACTACGCTAACCGCACATCACGCGCGGGAAGCACCCCCGCTTAGCAATCGTTTCGCGCGCTATTGCACCCGGAAAGGCTTTCGCATTGTGGTGATACCCGTGAACGGGCTGCAGGCAGACGCCGGCCCGGCCGCAGGACACCCCACTGTGGTGGGACGTCCGCGACGCAGTGAAGCGGGCAGTCCCTGGCGTCGCCGCAGGCGCGCGGCCATTGGCGTTGGCGTCGTCATCGGGTCGTGGGCTGTAATCACGAGCAGCGGAGCGGTCAACACCGACAACATCCCGACGGTGGCGGCCGTGGTCCACGGAGCTGCCGACTCTTGGCAGGATCTCTTGTCGAGCCTTGGGGCCACTCTGGAGAGCTGGGCTCTCGGCCTCGCCATCGCAACGGTCGCCGGCGTCACGCTTGGCCTGCTCGTCGGTCTCTCGCAGTGGGCCGATAGCGCCACCGACGTCATCGTCCGGATGATGCGCCCGCTGCCCTCGCTCGCACTCATTCCGCTTGCCATCTTGGTCGCCGGCCTCGGCGTCAAGATGACCTCAGGTCTGGTAGCGTTCGCCGCCTTCTGGCCGGTGTTCATCAATAGCCGCTACGCGGTACGACAGATCGAGCCGCGGCTGCTGGACTCCGGGCGGGTGGTGGGCCTGGGCCGATGGGGACTCATCCGCCGTGTGGTGATCCCGGCTACCGCGCCGGCTATCGCGACGGGTGTTCGAATTTCGGTCGGCTTGGCCATCGTCGTCACGGTGTCAGTGGAGCTGGTCGTCGGCACGGGAGGTCTGGGCGGATATGTTCTCGCCGCGGAGCAGAGCGGCGCCACCGGACAGATGTACGCCGGCGTGGTGATGGGCGGAATCCTCGGATGGGTCCTTAACCTGCTGTTCCTTGCGGCTGCCCGTGTCCTTATGCCGTGGCAGGCCGCGGTCGGACGGGGGTTGGGATGACGGCGGGTACGCTGCCACGCGGTCGTCGGAGGGGCCGATCCCACGGTTGGCGGCGTTCCCTCGCCCGCCACGGGGTCGGTTGGCTGGGTCTCGCCGTCGCTATCGGCGCCTGGCAGCTGACGGCGATCGCCCTTGACAAGACCGTGTTCCCGACGTTCTCTCGCTCGATCTCCGTAGTGGGACAGCTGCTAACCGGGAGCGTCCTGACCGGAGACATCGTCCCGTCGGTCATCCGGGCTCTGACCGGTTTCTGCATCAGCGCGGTCCTCGGTGTGCTCGTGGGTCTCACGCTGGGATACGTCCGCTGGCTTGGCGACTACTGCTCGGCATTCATCGACTTCCTACGTTCAGTTCCTTCTCCGCTGCTGATCCCGCTCGCGATCGTCTTCCTCGGTTTCGGCGCCAAGATGGTGATCGCCGTGATCGTCTCGGCGGCTGTGTGGCCGGTGATCATCAACGCGTTCGATGCCGCTCGCCGCATCGAACCGTTGTACCTGGACACTGCCCGTATTTGCGGACTGCGCGGATCTGCTCTGTTTCGCCGTGTGCTGCTCCCAGCGACGTTGCCGGACATATTCGCTGGTCTTCGTATCGCGCTTAGCATCTCGTTGGCTGTCCTGGTCGTCGCCGAGATCCTGGGTGCCAGTACGGGCATCGGTTATTTCATCCAGAACGCCGAGCAGACCTTCGCGGTGCCGCAAACCTACGCCGGAGTGATCGTCCTAGCCTGCCTCGGCTGGCTCTTCGACACCGTGTTCCTCGTCCTCGAGAGGCGCCTGCTCGCCTGGGAACGGGGACTTTCTGGAGGACTGCGTGTCTGATACCGCCCCGTCGCCCGCTCAAGTTACGGCCGACTTGCCGGCATCCAGCTCGGCGTTGCTCGAGGTGTCGGGTCTGTGTAAGAGCCTGCCGATCGCCGACGGCACGGTGCTGGAGGTGAGCCGCGACATCACGTTCACCCTCAGAGCGGGTGAGTTCATGTCCATCGTCGGCCCTTCTGGCGCTGGCAAGACGACATTGCTACGCATCGTCAGCGGGCTGGTCCAGTCGGACCGCGGCTCGGTCATGCACCGGGGCCAAGCTGTCCGGCAGGTGCCGAGCTGGCTGTCGGTCGTCTTCCAGGAGTACAACAAGTCGCTCTTCCCCTGGCTGACCGTCCGCAAGAACGTGATGCTGGCCGTGCACTCGCAGCCAAGGGCGGAAGCCCAGCAGCGGATGGCAGAGGCGCTGAACCTGGTGGGCCTCTACGACTTTGCCGATCGCTATCCCTGGGAGCTATCCGGGGGAATGCAGCAGAGGGTCGCGCTCGCTCGTGCCATGGTCAGCCACCCAGAGCTGCTGATGATGGACGAGCCATTCGCGTCGGTCGACGCGCTCACCCGCGCCAATCTCGAGGACATGGTGCAACGACTCTGGGCTGAAGCGGGCTTCGCGGCACTCCTGGTCACCCACGATATCGGTGAGGCTGTGTACCTCAGTGACCGCGTCCTGGCGTTGTCGTCGCGTCCGTCCACGATCCTCGCGGAAATACTTGTCGACCTCCCCCGGCCGAGAGATCGGGCCACCCGCGCGCTGCCCCGTTTCTATGAGCTCTGCGACCACGTGTTGTCCTACATCGAGAACCCGGAGGAGGCGGAGTCCGCAGCGGCGCCGCAACACCCCTAGCGCCTATAACCCGGCCGACGCTAGTCGGCCTTGCCCTCCTGACACAGAAAGGCGGTAGTCGGCGGTGATTAAGTCCATCAGCGGCAGTGCATCTTCCAGACCTGTGGTCACCCGTGCTCTACTGTTCGTCACCGGCGTCGCGCTCACCGTTACTGGTTGCGGCACCAGCAGTTCGTCTGCCAAACCGAGCGGCGGTGCGGCTGCCGTTACCACCATCACGGTGGGCATCCCGGCGGCCATCACCGCAGATGCCGTGCTCGTCGCCCGGGATAAGGGTTACTTCACGCAGCACCAGCTGAAGGTCAACGTGAAGACACTCAACGGCGGGGCTGCGAACGTTCCGGCTCTCCAGGGCGGCGCCATCCAGATCGCGCAGTCCAACGTCCTTTCCGAGATCCAGGGCGCGGCCCAGGGGCTCGCGGTCCCCTGCTTCGCGGGCGCGTTCGCGCTTACCCCTACCGGGTCTTTCCTCCCCTTGGTCGCGAGTGCCAAGTCGGGCATCACGAAGCCCGCCCAGCTGGCGGGCAAGACCATCGCGGTCAACGCAACTGGGGGTGTCAACCAGCTGCTGACCGATGCCTGGCTCGCCCGGCAAGGTGTCGCCTACAAGTCCGTCCACTACATCGGTATGGGCTTCCCAGACATGCCCGTGGCGATCGGCTCCGGTCGAGTTGATGCTGCCGTCTCCGTCGAGCCGTTCGGGACGGAGATGCGCCAGCAGGGGGCGACTCTCCTGTCCGGCTATCTGGAGTCGAACATACAGGGGAGTCCCACCTTCAGCTGTTGGAATGCCACCGCAAGCTGGCTCGCGAAGAACCAGAAGGTGGCAGCTGACTTCGTGGCCGCCATTCAGCAGGCCAACGGCTTCATTAACAATGAGCCCGGTCAGTTCCGGACATACCTTGAGAAGACAACGAAGATAGCCCCCAAGGTCATTCAGGCGCTCTCACTGCCCAACTTTACGACGGACATGAGCAACGCGGATGTGACGGAGTGGGAGGCGGCGGGCCATAAATACGGCATCCTCACCGGGGGCGCCGTCGACCTGGCGAAGGTCTATCAACCCGTGGCCGCTAGCTGACGAACACGAATCCCTGGTGGGCGGCGCGGCGGGCCCGCTAGTCACACCGGTACCGCTTCACAACCGATCGCGTGGTCTCTGAGCCGCGGATTCACGATATTAGTTTCTCTGCCCAGGCGCCCGGCATCTCGCCGCACTCGCCCGCGTGGAGAGGGGAGCGAGATGAGAACCAGGCGTGTGCCCGGGACCGGGCTTCTGGTTATGGCCGTTACGCTGCTGGCCGCCGGGTGCTCGACCGGCGGAAGCGCGGCGGGCACCCCCGGCGTGGAAAAGCCGGACCTGACCGTCGCCGTGGTTCCGGCCGTGGATTCCGCGGGCTTCTTCGTCGCGTTCGAGGAGGGCTTGTTCAAGGCCCAGGGGCTGAACGTGACCTTCAAGCCCGCCATCAGCAGCGCGACGGTGATCGACCAGCAGGCCGAGGGCAAGATCGACATCACCGGCGGCAACTACGTTTCATACATCCAAGCGCAGTCGAACTGGGACGCGGGGATGCGGCCAAGCCCGTCCAGGCCCGGCGCCCTCGCCGCCAACCTGGACATCTTCGCCGAGGGATCGCGGCTGCAGCCGGGAGTCCTGGGCCTGTACACGATGCCCGACTCGCCGATCACGACCATCGCGCAGCTCAGGGGGCGGACGGTTGGCAACAATGCGCCGAAGAACCTCTCGTACATGCTGGCTGCCTCGGTGCTGGCCGAGCACGGGATATCGCCTGGCGACGTGCACTTCGTCGTGGCCAAGGGCGGATTCCCCCAGATGCCAGCCGAACTCAAGGCCGGCGCCTTCAATGCGGTCGTGTTGAACGAGCCGTTCGGCAGCATCGCGGGAATGGCCGATGGTGCCGTGCTGCTGGCCGACTTCGACCAGGGCGCGACCACGAACTTCCCGGTCGAGGGTTACGTCGTGACCAAGCAGTGGGCGCAGAAGTACCCGCGCACGCTGGCGGCGTTCTACAAGGCACTGGAAGAGGGCCAGCAGATCGCGGACACGAACCGGATAGCGATCGAAGCCGCCTTCGAGAGACTGCCCAGCCCGCTCGGCCTGCCCAAGGACACCGCGGCGATCATGTCCCTCGAGAACTATCCGGTCAGCACGGGCCCGGCCGGCAGCGTGGACACGGTGCAGCTGAAGCGCGTGGTGGACGCCATGCAGCAGTTCATCGGATTCGGCCAGGCGTTCAATATCGATTCGATGCTGATGGGCGGCTGATCCTGTGGGGCTCGGAAATACGATTCGGGGTGGTGACCTGCGTTCTTCCGTGGTAGCGCGGGGTGGTAAGGCGGCGACGTAGTACTGGTGGGTGAGTCCGCCGAGGACTTGTTTGCGGCGGATCCGGTGCTCGGCGAGGTTGGCCGGTTCTGGTGGCCGGGTGTCGGCTTGAGCCGGGGTGAGCTGGCCGAGGGCGCGGTGGGGCCGGGCGGTCTTGTAGTGCAGCAGGTACTCGGTCAGCACCTGGCGCATGTGGTGCTCATTGACTACATGCGCGACCCGTGGGGCAGCTGGATCGAGTATTTCACCGACATCGACCAGATCAGCGAGAACTGGCAGGGGCGGGACTGGGATGTCCCCCCGGCGGTGTGGTGCCCGATGATGCCGGACGATTTCCGCAGAACCACGAACCGAAACCGGAGTAAACCGCACTGGCGGCCCCCGGCGACGGGTCACACTGCTGGTGGGCTGACCAGGCGCGCGTCCGGGTGGCAGAGGTTCACTTCAGATATACCGAACGGGCGGTGGCGGCTCTCCCGGCCCATGTCAGATGTAATCCCCTGCCGCGGGGTCGTCACGGCACGGTTCATGACAGCCGCCAGCGAGTGTCCGGGTTGTGCTCGTTAACCCGGAGCCGTGGGCACGGGATAAGCGTTCCGATCGGCGCACGAGGTAGTTCCAGACCTGGTCGAGCGCCTGGGGATGGTAGATGTGGTCGCGTTTCGAGAAAGCCTCGGGTGCGTCGGACCAGGTTGGCCAGGATCTGAACCCGTGGGTGATCCACTGCTGATGGGCGGCGCGTTCGAGCAGGACCGCGGCAACGGTGGCGACCTGGAGGGTGGGCCCGGCGGTGACGATGCCGTGGTTGACCAGAAACACCGCCGATGCGGACCCGAGATTGGCAGCGACCCGCTTGCCGAGGTCGCAGGTGAGGATGAGGTCGGCGGTGTCGGTGAAGCGCGGCACCTCGGGCGGGACGAAGTAGGTGGCGGCGTGGCTGACCGGAAGCAGCGGCTGGCCAGCCGCCGCGAGGGCGACCGCGTACGGCGAGTGGGCATGCACGACACCGCCGACGTCGGCGCGGGCGGCCATGATCTCGGTGTGGATGGGATACTCGCTGTGCCGGCCGCCGGTGCCCTCAAGGACTTCGCCGGAGGGGCTGACCAGCTGGACCCGGTCGGGGGTGATCTCCTCCAGCCCCCACCCGCTGGCCTTCATCCACACGCCGCGACCGTGGGGATCACGGGCTGAGGCGTGGCCCCAGATGAGGTCGCCCTGGTCGGTGTGGCCGAGGATCCGGGAGGACAGTGCGACGAGTTCCCGGATGCCGGCAACGGCGGGTGAAGTGGTGTTCTCGTGTTCATGGGTCATCGGTCGATCAGTCAGTCCTCCGGTGACGTTGGTGGTCATCGATCAGCGCTCCTGTCATCGTGCCGGCTGGTCACTCGCGGCTCAGCGCCATAGCTTGCCGTTTAACCTGCCTGGCTGACGTCCGGCTGCTTTTGCCGATCTTGGGCTGGTGTGCCCGGCGTGTCGTTATGCATGAGTATGGCCTCCGCGTGATCATGTGTTCTCGCCAAAGGCAACGATCACGAACGAAGGCCGTGATGGACAGCTTGCTAGGGCATACCGCTGATGTCGAGTCCCTCGCTGTGCTGTCGCGGTTCCGCGGCTGAGCCACCGCGCGGCCTGGCTGGATCACGACGATGACCTGCCGGTCATCGAGGGAACCCTGATCCGCCTGCAGGTGGATCACCTGCCCGGCGACCGTGATCCCAAGGCAAAGCGCGAACGCGCAGGTTAAACGGCAAGCATAGAGCCAGTCGGTGTCAGTGAAATCGGTGGGCTCCCGGCGGGCGAACAACTCGTTGCGCAGGTCGCGGGCGAGGCCGTCAACATGCCAGATGTCGCCCCAGATGCGGGCGGCGCGCTGGACTCGCGCGGTGCGGGGGATCCGTTCGGCCTGATAAGCATGGAGAGCCTTGTCCGCCGCTGTGGCGTCGATACCGGCGGCTGGCAGGTGCTGGGTGATGGCGTCGGCGAGCGCGGCGGCGTCTTCGATTGCCTGGCAGGCACCCTGGGCGAGGTACTGCAGCATCGGGTGGGCGGCATCGCCGAGCAGGGCCAGGCGGCCGGTCACCCAGGTACCGATCGGCTCGCGGTCGTACATCGGCCAGCAGCGGTTGCGCCACAACGCGGCGAGTGCGTGCCGTACCTGGGGGCAGGTCACCGAGAAGACCTCGTCGAGCTCGGCCGGGGTGCCCCACTGGCTGGCGCCCGCCTGGTAGGCAGGGCTGCGGAACACGGCGACCTGGTTGTACATCCGTCCCGCGCGGAGCGGGTACTACACGAGATGCAGCCCGGGCCCAAACCACACCACGACATCGGTTCCCGAGGCCAGCTCGCCGATCTGGTCGATTGGGACGGCGCCCCGGTAGGCGACGTACCCCGAGCCGACCGGCTCGTCTTCGCTGACCAGCCTGCGCAGCCCGGACCGCAGCCCGTCCGCTGCCACCACGACCGCGGCGCGGTAGCGGGTGCCATCCGCACAGCGGGCGGTGATCTGGTGACTGTGGTTATCGACCGCGGTGACCTGCTTGCCGGTGGTCAGCTGGACGCCGTGCCGACGGCACGCCGCCACGAGGATGTCTAGCAGATCGCTGCGGTGCACCACCACGTACGGGCCGCCGTAGCGGCGCCGGAAGGCGTCGCCGACGTCCAGATAGGTCAGTTCCCGCCCGGTGAGGGCGTCGCGGAACAACAGCCGGCGTGGCAGCACGCCTGCGTCGATGACCTGCTCCAGGACGCCGAACTGGCCGAGGATGCGGGTCGCGTTGGGCGCGAGCTGCAAGCCGGCGCCGATCTCAGACAATTCGCCGGCCTGCTCCAGCACCCGGACCCGGCGGCCCTCGCGCGCGCATGCCAGCGCGGTCGCCAGGCCGCCGATGCCGCCGCCGACGATCAGGACGTCATCGGCATCGCTGGGGGCTGCTGTCATCGATGGCCCTCCTTCGCGAAATGGGCGGTCACAGCCAGGGCCGATCGCCGATCTGGGTCCACAGCGGGACCAGCTGGGCGGAGTCAAAGTCGCGATACAGCGCCGCTAGTGCGGGCTCGCCGGGTGACGGTGCCGTGGAGACGGGAGGGTGAGATGTCTGCGTCACCCACCACACAATATGAATCGTTCTGTCGATTGGGATAGCCTTTCTGCTGTGAAGAATAAGCCGATGTACGCGATCGGGTCGGTCGACCACGCACTTCACCTCGCGCAGTTGCTGCAGCAGGAGGGGCCGCTGCGGGTCACTGACGCTGCCGACAGGCTCGGCGTGTCCGTGTCCACCGCCCACCGGCTGCTGGCGATGCTCGTCTACCGCGACTTCGCCGAGCAGACGCGGGACCGCCGCTACGCCGCCGGGCGCATGCTACGGCCCGCCCAGCAGTCTGAGGCCCCGCTCGCGGCGCTGCGGCGGGCCGCAGCGCCGCACCTGCAGGCACTCACCAGACGGGTCCGGGAATCCGCCAACCTGGTGATCTTGGTCGGCACCGAGGTCCGGTTTCTCGCCACCGTGGAATCCGATCAGATCCTGCGGGTCGGCGACCGGGCTGGCCTGGTGCTCCCCGCCCACCAGGCCTCCGGTGGCAAAGCCCTGCTCGCCCTGCTGCCCCCCGAGCGCGTCGACGAGCTTTACCAGGCGACCGGCGACGTGGACCTGCAGCAGCTGCGCCGGGAATTCGCCCTGGTCCGCAAGCGGGGCTTCGCGATCAACAACCAGCTCACCGAACCGGGGGTCACCGCTGTCGGCGTGGCCGTTCACGACCCGGCTGGTCAGCCGAACGCCGCAATCTCTATCTCCATGCCCAGCGTTCGCTTCCACCGCGACCGCCTCACCACCTGGGTGAACGAGCTCATCACCACGGCGGCCGTGATCGAGCGCGACCTGCACAGCCACACCGCCCATTCCCCGGCGGACGTCTCCCGCGCCGCGCCGGGCCGCGAGAGCCAGGAGGCGGCAGGCTAATCAGGCGTGGTTCACCAGCGTCCCGGCGGGATGGGCAGGCCACGTCATGGGCTTGCCCGGTCAGGCACGTCAGCGCAGGCGGCGAGAGCTTGCTGGACGTGGCGGTGGATCCAGGCAGGATCGGTAGGGAGCCTGCGGATCAGCCGCCGGAAGAACAGCGGCCCGATGAGAGCGTCGATGAAGTCTTCCTCATCGAGTCCCGCAGGGAGCTCCCCGGCTTTCTTCCCGCCGTCGATGATGGTGCTGAACGCGCCGCGCAGGCAGTTCATGAATCTCTCATAACCCTCGGCCAGGGCCGCGCTCGCATCGACGGCGGCAAGCGCGGCGGGCATGATCGAGCCCCAGCTGCTGGCGCTCAGGGCGGCGGCGATCTCCTGCAGCGCAGACTCCAGCTGGGCGGCTGCGGGTTCCCCGGAGGCGGTGACAAGGAGGAGGGCTTGCTCCTCGATCGCCTCCTGGAGAAGGGCTTCCCGGGTGGCCCAGTTCCGGTACAAGGTGCTGCGGGCGACGCCGGCTTGCTGAGCGATGGCGTCGAAAGTGGTAGCCCCGATCCCCTGTCGTCGCAGGACGGCAAGGGCAGCTGCATAGACCCGGGCCCGGGTGCGGGCCTGACGCGGATCAAGACGCCCCCCGGTCTCCTTCACCACACCATTATGCAACAGAAGTGTTGCACAGTACCTCCCACGCACACTGGCCCGCCTGCGCCGGCCCGGTGCTGGGAGGGCAGCCCGCTATGAGGTTATGCGACAGAGTTGTTGCATAAGCTGCGATCCGCATATATGCTACACATCTGTTGGCCGCGCCGGATAGCTGGCCGGCCGGCTGGCGCGCCCTCGGGCGAGCTCTCTGTAGGTCCGGCAACGGGCGCCGAACTGGTAGCTGTCTTTGGCTTCCGCGATGAATTTTCATGCGGTCTCCACATGTTCTCCATCCGGCGTGCATTGGCCCGCATTGACATGTCACGGGATGCCGTGCAGGCTTACGTCCGGTACGTGGTTTTCGTTGGTGTTACCGCGGCGGCAGTTGCGGCTATTGGGGGTGGACCGTGGAAGCCTCGTCGGCCCCGCGTGCGCCTGATCAGCTCGGCCGCATGCGGTTGTTCATATCCTGGTCAGGCGGACGCAGCCCTCGGCTCGCCATGGTATTGAAGAAGTGGCTTGAGACACACTTTAAGGGCGACGGGATCAGCGCGTTCGTGTCCTCCGAGATCCCAAAGGGCAGCCTGTGGCAGCCCGCGGTCAACGCCGAGTTGCAGCGGGCTGACGCTGGGCTAGTCTGCCTGACGGCCCAAAGCCTGGATTCAAACTGGGTGCTATTCGAGGCTGGTGCGCTTTCGACCGCGGTCGCATTGAACGCTGGTGAAGCGCGGATCTTCACCTACCTGCTCGGGGTGGATCCGGCAGACCTGCCAGGCCCTTTGTCGGTCTACCAATCGACAGTGGCGACAATGGAGGACACGCTCCTCCTGATCAACAGCCTTCTCGGCTACCTCAACATCGACCAGATGGACGCCGGAGCCTTTGCCCCCGTCTGGGACGACCTGTGGCCGACGCTGCAGCGGATAGAAAAAGAACCGGTCACGAGCATCTTTCCGGGCCTGGATGGCCTGTTCGACCGCAAGACCTTCGACGAGCCGGTGGACGAGTGCACTGACCAGGCCTGGTTCCAGCGCTACGACGGCACCGTGGCGACCCGTGACGCGTTGCAGGCGAAGAGGGAGCTGGTAACAGCGGAGTGCGATAGCCAACTCGCCGACCTGTACCGTAACCTGGTGGCGGCCGTCGACGGCTACGCCATGGAAATGAGCGCTTGCTTGTTCAAGACAGAGAAGTTCAAGCGGGCAGACGACGGGCGCCTCGCGATCCCGCGCGATGTGCGGGCTGCTCTGGAGCGGCGCCGGCTGAACGTTCGTCAACTGGTTGCTGAGATCATCGACAGGCGTTAGCAGCCCTGCCCTTGCCGAAAACCTCATCCGGGCAGCTCATGCCGCATGTTGGTACTCATGGAGCACTCCACCGAGTCGGTTGCGTCGTCGTATATCGAGGCTGGCGAGTTGGTCAGGAACCACGAGCGGCACGGGCAGTGGTCGGAGCGGGCGGGCGGTGGCGTCCAGAATCCTGATTCTCCGGCTGGCGTGCTCGATCACCGCGAACACGTGCAGCCGCGCCCCGGACAGGGTGACCGTCTCGAAGAAGTCACAGGCCAGCAGGGCCTCCGCCTGGCAGCGCAGGAAACCGGGCCACGTAGTGGAACTGCGCTCGGGCGCGGGGTCGATCCCAGCCTCGTGCAGGATGTCCCAGACGGTGGAAGCGGCGACCCTTACCCCGAGCACCAGCAGTTCGCCGTCACCCGGCGATACCCCCACCCGGGATTCTCGCGGACCAGTCGCAACACCAAGACGCGGATCGAGCGTACGGTACGCGGCCGACCCAGGTGCCGGGGCCGGGACCGCTGGGCGTGCCGGCGCGACCATATCGCGGTGCCAGCGGAGCACGGTATCCCGGATGACCGTCCGCCTGCCGGGGTACCCGGCGGCCCGCCGCAGGCCTTCGACAGGCATACCAGAGGCCCACGCAGGGATTCCCGGTCCCGCTGCCCGATCAACTAGAGACGAGAAGGCAGCACGACGACGTCCACGTAATCCAGACGCTGCAGGTCAGAACACATGACACAGTTTTCGGCACCCACAGGATCAGGGCCAGCAGGTAGTAGCTGGAGGATCTCGGCGCGTCATGGCCTGCGGGCGACCCCGCAGAAGTGCATCACGTCCGACACCTCGCCGGGTTCGGCGAGGTCAGGGCGCCACCGCGGACACGACACCACACCCGGCTCAACGAGTTCGGTCCCCTCGAAAAACAGGCGCAGTTCCGCACGGGAGCGCAAGCACATCGGGGCGGCCCCGCTGGAGTTCCAGAACTCGAGCGCGACGGCCGCGGGCTCAGCATCGAACTCGGTGGTGGGATGCGAGATCGAAATGTAGCTCCCAGACGGGACGGCGCCGAGAAGGTGACGCAGGATCGTCCGCGCTTGGCCCGTGTCCACGATGAAGTTCAAGATCCCCAGCATCATGATCGCTATGGGCTTGGAGAAATCAAGCGTTTCCGCCGCCTTCTCCAAGATCTTGCCCGGCTCGCGGAGGTCAGCGTCGATGTAGTCGCACACGCCATCCGGCGTGCTGGTCAGCAGGGCTCGGGCATGCACGAGCACAAGCGGATCGTTGTCGACGTACACGATCCGGCACTCGGGCGCTATGCGCTGTGCGACCTCGTGCGTGTTGTCAACCGTGGGAAGCCCGGCGCCGACGTCAAGGAACTGCCGGATGCCCTGCTCGCGAGCGAGGTACCGCACGGCGCGGGACAGGAAGTACCGGTCCGCACGCGCCGAACGCACCAGCTCAGGAACATAGGCCAGGATCTTGTCGCCCATCTCCCTGTCGACCGGGTAATTGTCCTTCCCGCCGAGCCAGTAATTCCATATCCTCGCCGAATGCGAAATGGTGGTGTTGATCTTCGGCTGTGCTGCACCAGAATCGGCCATCTGCTCGGTCACGGATGATCTCCTGCGGTGGTTTGGTCCGAAGCTTATGAAATAAGCTACCTGCTTCCTTCCTCTGTGTACTCCTGTCACGGATTCATGATCGCGATCCGCTCTTCACCACCGCGTTCGGGGAGGTGTTAAGGCCGAAGGACTGCGGATCATCACCACCATGCCGAGGGCGCCAAGGATGAAACCTTTGGTTTCACACTGAGCCTTTCCGCGCAACGGGCTGTGACGGTGGGTAGCGGCAGGGTGGAACCCGGTTGCCTGTCCACGATCTGATCTCCCGTCACCTTGACGCGAAGCCCCTGGTAGCAGTGAGTCTTGCCTGGAGATCCACCACTGCCGGGGGGCTTCGCGAGTCCGGCGTCCCAGACGATCCGGTCCTGCTCCATCTCGGGCACGACCCCCGGCCCGGCGGCTACGTGCAGTGACGCCCCGTCAGCCGGTGCGCGGAGGCTGCCGTCGCCTCCAGCCCTATGGGCGGGCCTCCTGATCCGCTGCCGCGTCGCGTGACGGCGGTGGGGTGGTGATGACGACGAGGGTCGTTCATGGGTCCGGCGAATCCCAGGGCTTACGGAGGCGCCAGGCAGCGCTCTGCGGCGCGGTGAACTGCCTCCTGGATCCAGTGACATACGGCCAGCGCCTTGGAAGCGAACCGCGCTGGCTGGCGCGACGTCGCACATCACGTCGCGTGGAGGAAGCCCGCGCTGATCACACGGTGCGGGCTCCGGGCGGCACGCCGGACAGAGACGGGGAGTGGCCCGGACCCGTCTTCATTCCGCACGCGCGCCACTGCCTACAGATCCATGCCCGCCATAATGTTCGGCCAGCGGGCCGTCAGCAACAGATTTTCCAGGAGGCCGCGGTCGGTCACTCAGACACGTAAGTGGCCTGGCTGGCATCCGGCCGGTGCCATGCTCTGGCAGTAAGACCTCGCGGGCGGCCATGGGCCCTGGGCATCCAAGGACATTCCCGCAGCCGATGACCGAGCCTTGCCGCGCAACGGCCGGCGGCCGCAGGAAGCGGCGTGGCGGATCCAGTTGCCTCGTCCATGATCTGACCATCGGTCACGAAGGAGCCAAGCCCCTGGCAGCAGGGTGTCTTGACGAGAGATCCACTACTGCCGGAAGGCTTCGCGTACCCACTATCCCAGACGATCCGATCACCTTCACCTGCGCGCTCGAAGCGCGGCACGAGACCGTGTACTTCCTGGCCAAGCCCATCCACGAGCACTGCGAACGGACCGGCACCCGGGCGCCCGGCCCGTTCCGCCACGCGGTCATGATGTTGCGCTGGTTCCCCGGCGGCACCCGCGTACGGCAACTGGCCGCGGACAACCACATCGGCAAGACCACCTGCTACGACCGGCTACACGAGGCGACCGGCCTGCTCCCCGCCCTCGCCCCGGGCGTACACGAGGCGATCCTCGCCGCGGGCGCGGCCGGGGCCACCCACCTCAACCTCGACGGCACCCTCATCCACACCGGCCGCGTCGCGATGAAGGGCCCGAACGACGCCGGCCTGTGGTGGAGCGGGAAGCACAGGCACCACGGCGGCAACGTCCAGGTCCTGGCGGACCCGGCCGGCTTCCCGATCTGGGTCTCCGGCGTTCGCCCGGGACGCGAACACGACACCACCTGCGCGAAGGCTGCACCCGGGTTACTCGCCGCCCTCGCCGTGTGCGAGAGCGAGTATCAGATACTGACGCTCACCGACCTGGGCTACCTCGACGTGTCCCCGGCGATCCGCCACCCATTCAAGAAGCCCAGGGGCGGCGAGCTGACCGAGGCGCAGACCACGTACAACACGCTCATCCGAGGCCTGCACGGCAGCGCTGTGGACCGAGGAGGGCACCTTCGACGCCGTCCCCCACCTGCGGATGCGGGGCCGGGACGACATCGCCGGCATGGTCCACGGCGACGGCCACCAGAGCCTGATCCGCAACGGTTGCGGCCACGTCCTGACAGTGCCGCACGTCGTAGTCGACGGCGACCACGCGACCGGCCGCAGCTACGCACTCCACATCCGCTGGGACGCCGACGCCGGCCAGTTCTGGGTGGCCCGGGTCTCCGCGAACACCTGGCGCTGGGCGCGCACCCCGCAAGGCTGGCGCATCGCCGAGCGGATCAACGCCAACCTCGACGGCACCCCCGGGCACCGCGAGATGCTGGCGCCGGACGCCGCCCGCACGACGGCCTGAACGGCGCCGGCCATGCCGTCGGGAGAGTATCGCCATCTGGAGGAAGATTGAAGATCGGATTCATAGGCCCGGGCCGGATGGGACGGCCGATGCTCGATCGTCTGATTGCCGCGGGTCACGACGTCACTGTCCTGGTGCGCCGTCCGCAGGCCCAGGCGGCTGCGGAGGCCGACGGGCTGACCTGGGCCGGCACGGTGGCGGCGACGGTGCGCGACGCTGATGCGGTGTTCGTCGTGGTGCTGACGGACGAGCTGGTGCGGTCGGTGTGCCTGGGCCGGGACGGTGCCATCGCGGCCATGAAGGCGGGGGCGGCGCTCGTCCAGCACACGACCTGCGATCCCGCGACCGTGGAACTGCTCGCCGGGGCGGGAGCGGACCGCGGGATCAGGGTGCTCGATGCCGCGCTCTCGGGTGGCCCGCACGACATCGCCGCGGGCAGGCTCACGCTCTGGGTGGGCGGCGACGAAGCCTTCTTGGAGGAGATGCGTCCGCTGCTCGAGACGTACGCGTCACCAGTCATGTTCGTGGGGCCGGCCGGCCACGGCCAGCGGGTCAAGCTCGTGAACAACGCGCTGTTCGTGGCGCAGGTGGGCCTCGCTATCGACGCGGTGCGCCTGGCGAGCTCGCTGGGGATCGCGGAACAGGCGATCCTGGCCGCCGTGCAGCACGGCAGCGGCGCCAGCCGCGCCCTGAGCATCGTCGCCAGCGGCGGGTCGGTCGACGCGGTCGCGGACCGTCTGGCGGACTTGATGCTCAAGGACGTCACCATGGTGCGCGAGGTCGCGCGGAGCGCGGGAGCGGACCTTGGCATCATCGGGACGGTTCTGTCATCAGACGCGGTCGACAAGAAGGTGCTCCATCCGGCCAGCGCGGATCATGTCGGGCCAGGCGGTACAGGAGGCCGGCCGATGACCGCGGCCAGTGCCCGTTCGGGATAGATGAATTTAAATTTTCCCGAACGGACGGTGGTATCAGCCCGCAGCGATGCGGGGTCTCGGTGTCTTCTGTTCCGGGAACCGCTGCCAGGGAACCAGTTCGCCGGCCGCGGGTTCGGGGCAGTTCATCGTGGTGGACACCACGCGGCCGCGCGAACGATGGGAGCTTACATGACCGTCTCGTTTCATCTCAGCCCGGAGCAGGAGCAACTGAAGCTCGGTGCCCGTCAGTTCGCGGAAGAACACCTGCGTCCGCTCGCCGCCGAGGTCCGCAAGGAGCCCGACCCGCTCAGGCGAGCCCTGCTGGCACGTCCAACGTTCGAAAAGGCGGTCGCCGCAGGATTCCTCAAGGGGCTCATCCCGGCGCCGTTCGGCGGAGCGGCCGCCGGCGGGGTCGAGGCCTGCATCCTCATCGAGGAGTGGGCCTGCCACAGCCCCGACTTCGTGATTTCGCTAGCGGGACCGCTCATCGCGCTCGCGCCTGTCTACGAGGTCGGCACGCCGGAGCAGATCCAGCGCTTCGTCGCCCCGTTCCTGGCCGACCACGGCGCTCCAGTTGCCGCCATGGCGTTCAGTGAACCGGAGGGCACCGCCAACTTCGCTGCGCCACCGCCGGCGGAGGGCGTGCGCACGACCGCGGTGCCCGACGGCGATTCATGGGTCGTCAACGGCCGCAAAGCGTGGGCCTCCCATCTGGCCGGCTGGGATGGCAACGGCCCCGACGTGATGACGATCGTCTGCCGCACCCCTGGCGGGGTGTCTCTCATCGTCGCCGAACGCGAACACCTGGCCGGCCACATCGAGGTGGAAGAGCACTATGACCTCGCCGGCCTCCGAGGCTGCATGACGTCGCGGATTCGCCTGCACGATGTA
>WNGP01000891.1_pt1 | contig 23825 bp, 21 predicted proteins | sample 5407671 | NCBI WGS metagenome assembly WNGP01 (sample SAMN13153381, study PRJNA577476) | soil metagenome | isolation source: 40 cm soil or saprolite under Garry oak tree replicate 2 | place: USA:California | collected 2016-06-15
GATCGGCCACAGTCGTTCCGAACGAAAAGTTCCGGTACTTGGAAAGATCCTGAGCGCGAAGCTGAGGAGCTGAAAGCAGGATCACGACGATCATGAAGAAGAAAACCACCAGACTGCGCATCATTGTTCTCATTTGAAAATCTCCTTAAATACGTACCGATTCAAGATTTGGCGTTTTCATCTCGCCCAAAGGCAGTTCCTTAGCCTTGCCTCTATTCGTCGTTAACGGCATCTGCTCTAGCACCTAGCGCTGGCAAAAGGCTGCTGGTAAAGTCAGGCGTATCGCTTTCTGTCGGTGGCAAAACCAGTGAACTCTCTCAGGATTACAGCACCCAGAATCGCGGCCAGGGTCGAATACACTAGCCCACCATGGCCCGGGAAGCTTGCGACAAGCACGATGAAACCTCCTGCCACTGCCCCCGCAATACACACTACGAGGTCCACAATCGGCCCGTATCCGCCTCCCTTCAGGAGTTTCCTGGTTAGCCAGCCCATAACCAATCCAATGATGATCCAAGATAGAAAGTACATACATCCTCACTTCAGCAAATTCTGGCGTACGTGGCCGTCTGTTCGGGTGTGACAGTTTTCCCGCCGCGGCTCTTTATCCTGCGCAATTCGCAGTCTGCCACCCGAAGCAAAAGCCGCTCTCCCCAACAAGTGAACATCGCAGATTCAGTGGTGGTCGCTAACATGCGAAATTTTGTGTCACTTGCCCGGAGGGCTTTATCTCGGAGCGGCACCCCCTCAACGCGTTCTCTAGGTTTTGTAAACATGGAAATCTCGTGAGTGCTTTGGCTTGCCCATTTCCCGGAGAATTGAGGGGCGGCCCCCCACCGAGCGAAATACCTAGCGGCTTAGGCAGTTACTGCCGCGGAGCGGCGGGGCGGGCTGTTGTTTCACTCGCCCCGCTCGCAGGAGAGATGGTTAATCATTCACGCTGCATCAATTTACGGCCTGACGACTTGCTTGGGCAGCTCTGGCTTTGGCTGCTCCCAGGACAAGTTTGTCAGTCAGGTCTTTTTCAGCGGCGATCCAGTCTTCGACATCCTTTCCATGCTCGCCGCCGCGTTGAACATACAGCTCATAAGCGCCGCGAGCGATCTCTTCTGTTGATAGTTCTCTCTGTTTGATCATTGGCAACCTCCTTGCCTGTACCCACTGCGGTTAAGATTCCCAGGCCTCCCTAAAATATACTGAACCACGCTAGGTTAATTAACCTGTAATGTCAAGTGTAATCTTAGTGCGGGCTGTGATGCTTAACCTATCTAGTTGACCCGCCAAAGCCAAGTGAATGGGGTGAAGCCGAGGCAAACAGCATGAGCATCACCAATCCCACGTCCGACAACCTGGCCCAAACGGCGCACGCGCTGGCCGGATACGGCATCGCCTTGACCGCCGCACGCTTTGGCACCGTGCCGCTTCTTGTGGTCGCTGGCTTATTCATCGCGTACGCTGCCATCAAAGAGTTCTGGTTTGATATGCACTATGAGACGCCGGAAGTATCCGGCGGATGGGAGCAGCGCCTGGCGAAGCTGGTTGGCGGCGTTGCGGTGATCGTGCGAAGTCGCTGCAAGACGCATCGATGTGGGTCAAAGGAAGCTCTTGGCGGGCCTCAGTACACGGCGGCGCTGCCTACCCCAGGGGCCATCTGCTAAGCTAGCGAAAGCCAGCCTCGAATTAGCAGGGATGGCCCTTTCGTTTTTGGAGAAAGATCACGGTCTCGCAACAATGTCGTCCCGCAATTCCGACCCTCTAGATGAATAAGAATCAACCAGCGACCATTATCCTTCCCGAACCGGAAGAGCCGATTCGCGCTGAACTCTTCAGCTTGGAGCGGCTCGAACAGCACGCCGAGAGCCTTGCGGCGGCGCAGATAGTCACGAACGAAGCGAGCCGGGGCCGCCCGCTTATCCCGCGGGTCGTGGACAACGGCCGCGTGCTGCTGGATTCCTATCGGGCGATCGCCCATGCGATTCAGGAGGAGCATGCGATCACGCCCGCGGCTGAATGGCTGGTCGATAACTTCCACATCGTCGATGAACAGCTCCGCGAAATCCAGGACGATTTGCCTGTTGGCTACTACCGCAAACTGCCCAAGCTCGCCTCGGGTCACTTGGAGGGTTATCCGCGCGTGTTTGGAGTGGCTTGGGCTTTTGTGGCGCATACCGATAGCCGATTCGACCCGGAAGCGCTGCGGCGCTTTGTGGCAGCCTATCAGCGGGTGCAACCGCTCACGATTGGTGAGCTCTGGGCGGTGGCTATCACACTTCGCGTTGTGCTGGTAGAAAATCTGCGCAGGATGGCGGACCGGATTGTTCGTAGCCGGGCCGCCCGCCAGGAAGCTGACACGCTGGCCGATAGCTTGCTCGGATCGGGCGAACAATCTGCGATCCTTCTGGCTCTCCAACGGTTCGAGAAGGCCCCTTTGGAGAGAGCGTTCGCCGTGCAGCTTGTCCAACGCTTGCGGGATCTGGATCCAAAGGTTCGCCCCGTACTGATTTGGCTCGACCAGCGATTGGCCGCTGCGGGAACGAGCGCCGATGATATTGTCCGCGCCGAGCACCAGCAACATGGGGCCATGAGCGTGTCCGTGCGTAACATCATAACCAGCATGCACTCGATTTCTGCATTTGACTGGCAGAAATTCTTTGAGAGCGTCAGCCTCGTTGACGAAATTCTCCGCAACGACACTCACTTCGTCGATATGGATTTTGCCACGCGAGACAAGTACCGGCACGCGATCGAAGATCTCTCGCGCGGATCGAGCCACTCGGAAATGGAAGTTGCAAAACGTGTCGTGCGGCTTGTCAAGCAGGCGATCCCGGATCCGTGCGAAGGTCCCCACAATGGCAAAAAACCGGACCAGGACCGCCGAACGGAGCCTGGCTACTATCTTATCTCGCGAGGACGCCCTGCCTTTGAGCGGGAGCTCGGTTTTCACGTCTCCTGGAAGCGTTGGCTGCTGCGTTCATATATTCGAGCCGCGGTACCGGGCTATCTGGCAACCATTGCTATCGTGACAGCAATGATGCTGGCGTTACCGCTGCTGCATGCCCGCGGAGGGGGCATGACCGTAAAGGGCCTCTTGCTCCTGGGTTTGCTCGCAGCAGTGCCTGCCTCGGATCTAGCGATTGCACTGATCAACCGCGTGGTGATGGGTTTGCTTGGGCCGCGAAGGCTGCCGCGTATGGAGTTGCGCAACGGCATCCCGGAGGACTTGCGAACGATTGTCGTCATGCCCACGCTGCTTACTACCGCGGGGGAAGTTGCAGAACATATCGAACGGCTGGAAGTACACTATCTGGCGAATCCAGATGGAGACCTGCGCTTCGCGCTGCTCTCGGATTGGTTGGACGCGCCGTGCGAAACCCTGCCGGGTGACGATGATCTGCTCGCCGTTGCAGTTGACGGAGTCGCGCGCCTGAACAAACGCCATGGTCCTGCCCCTGGCAACTGCGAGCGCTTCTTCATCTTCCAGCGCAAGCGCGTTTGGAACGAGTGCGAAGGCAAATGGATGGGATGGGAGCGCAAGCGAGGGAAGCTGCACGAGCTAAACCAGCTTCTGCGCGGTTCGACGAGCACAACGTTTATTCCCGTCGGAGGGCACCCTCTCGTACAGCTTGCCGGCGTTCGCTACGTTATCACGCTCGACGCAGATACGCGCCTGCCGCGAGGCGCTGCCTCCCGTCTGGTCGGCACGATGGCGCACCCTCTCAATCGGCCGCGGTTCAGCGCTCGCGACGGCCGTGTGGTGGAAGGCTATGCACTCGTGCAACCGCGAATCACCCCTTCTTTGCCTATTGATCGTAAAGGCTCACTCTCCCAAAAAATATTCTCCGGCCCGGGCGGCATCGATCCATATTCCTCAGCCGTTTCGGACGTTTACCAGGATCTGTTCGGAGAAGGCTCTTACACCGGCAAGGGCATATACGACATCGATGCATTCGAAGCGTCTTTAGCGGACAAGGTGCCAGAGAACGCACTCTTGAGCCATGATCTCTTTGAAGGTATTTTCGCCCGCGTCGCCCTGGCCACCGACATTGAGCTGTTTGAAGAATTCCCCTCGCGTTATGAGGCCGTCGCTGCACGCCAACATCGTTGGGCGCGCGGAGACTGGCAACTGGTGCCCTGGCTTTTCGGGCGCGCCCACCCGGGACCGGGGAAACAGAATCCCGTCATGATTCCGACGATCGGCCGCTGGAAGATGCTCGACAATCTGCGTCGCACCCTGTCAGCACCTGCGGCCTTCTTTACGTTGCTTGTCAGTTGGCTGCTGCCACCTGTGTCTCCCTGGATGTGGACGCGGTTCATTCTCGCAACTATTGCGATTCCCGCTCTACTGCCATTTCTCGTCGGGCTGAATCCGCGTCGCAAAGGTATTTCCAAGCGAAGCCATCTTCGTGCCGTGCTCAGTGACTTGGCACTCGGCGCGTCCCAGTTCGGCTTGACGTTGACGTTTCTGGCATACCAGACGTGGCTTATGTCCGACGCGATTCTGCGGACCCTCGCCCGTCTGTTTATCACGCACAGGAATTTGCTCGAATGGGTGACGGCAGCTCAGTCCAAGTTTTTGGCCGATTCCAAATTATCCGCCACATATAAACGCATGGCGCCGGGTGTTCTCTTCGTCGTTGTGGCGGCCGTGGCCTTGGCTTTGGGGCGACACCACGCTTGGGTTGTTGCGGGTCCTTTCATCCTTCTCTGGGCTGCCGCCCCTGCCGTGGCACGCTGGATTAGCTTGCCGCCGCAGTTTCACGGAGCAAGTCTGCTGTCACCGGCCGACGTACGCGCTCTCCGTTTGATTTCGCGCCGCACTTGGCGCTTCTTCGAAACTTTTGTCTCTCCTGCGGACCACTCGCTACCTCCCGATAATTTTCAGGAAACGCCTAAACCCGTTGCTGCTCACCGAACCTCGCCTACGAACATCGGGCTCTATCTTCTTTCGACGGTCGCCGCCCGGGACTTCGGATGGCTAGGCACGCTTAAAACCGTTGAGCGGCTGGAAGCCACGCTGGCGACGATGGGCCGGATGGAATTGTTCCGCGGGCACTTCTACAACTGGTATGACACGCGCGATCTTCATCCGCTTGAGCCCAGGTACGTTTCCTCTGTGGACAGCGGAAATCTCGCCGGGCATTTGCTGGCTCTTGGGAACAGCTGCCGGGCGCTGATTGAGAAATCGTCCCTCGGACCTGAGCTTCTCGCCGGAATGGAAGATCCAATCCGGTTGTTGCGCGAAGCGCTGACCGGAATATCCGACACGCCGCGCACACACATCGTTACTCGGAAACAGCTCAGCAATGCCATCGACACTATGGTGGCCTCGCTTGACTCGGTCCCTGTCGATGCCATTGAGTGGGCGACTCGCTTTCTGCAGTGGAGGGCCCACGCCCAGACCGTGGCTGACATTACCCAAGCTCTGGTGCAAGAACTTGGAGACTCTCCCGAATCTGAGTTGAGCATCTGGTCTGCTGCGCTCAGGGTTTCCGTCGAGAGCCACGCGCTTGATGCAGAAATACTTATTCCGTGGGCGCGCTTGGATTCAAAACAGATCGCCGGCATAGCCCAACTTCGCCGAGACCAGGCACCCGAGTGGATGGTGATTGAACCGTTCCTCAACGCCGTTCCCAAGCTCGCGGATGCTCCCGATCGACTCGACGCTGCTCTACGAGAACTCTCCGCGTTACGCGGCCGCCTGCTGAATAGTGTTCCGGGAGACAGAGACACGATCACACGGATCGATGCACTCGCCGAATCGCTCAGGCTTTCGGCCGCGAATGCCGCTGCGCTCATTCGCCGCCTTTCAGCCCTTGCCCAGACGTCAGAGCGCATGTTCCAAGCGATGGAGTTCGGCTTTCTGTTCAACGATACGCGCAAGCTTTTCTCGATCGGTTATCGCGTCACGGACGGAAGTGTGGATCCCAATTGCTATGACTTGCTTGCCTCAGAGGCGCGCCTCGCAAGCTTCATCGCCATCGCGAAAGGTGAAGTTCCGCCGTCACACTGGTTTCGCTTAGGCCGCGCGCTCACACCCGTGAGTCGGGGCTCCGCGCTTATCTCCTGGTCAGGGTCGATGTTTGAATACCTGATGCCTGCGCTTGTGATGCGTTCCCCCGCGGGGAGCCTGTTGAGCCAGACGTACGAACTGGTTGTGCGTCGTCAAATTGAATACGGTGCGGAGCGAGACGTGCCTTGGGGCGTGTCCGAGTCGGCGTACAATGCGCGCGACCTCGATCTCACCTATCAATACTCCAGTTTTGGCATACCAGGACTGGGGTTCAAGAGAGGCCTCAGCGAGGATGTTGTCATCGCACCGTACGCCACTGCGCTTGCAGCCATGATTGACCCAGTCGCGGCCATGGAAAATTTTGTGCGGCTGGAAGAAGCAGGGGGAAGGGGTGCATACGGCTTCTACGAGGCGATTGATTACACAAGCACGCGTGTGCCTGAGGGGAAAAATGCCGCCGTCGTCTGCGCGTACATGGCGCACCATCAGGGAATGTCATTAGTGGCGCTTGCCAGCGTGTTGAACGAAGGCGCGATGCGCAGCCGTTTTCACGCCGAGCCCCTGGTCCAGGCTACCGAACTGTTGTTGCAGGAGCGCACACCGCGCGACGTGCTGGTTGCCCGGCCTCGCGCCGAAGAAGTATCTGCCGCTGCCCAGGTCCGTGAGCTCATTCCCCCGGTGCTGCGGCGATTCACGACCCCGCATAGTCCCACCCCTCGGACGCACCTGCTTTCCAACGGTAGGTACGCTGTGATGCTAACCGCAGCGGGCTCAGGTTATAGCCGTTGGCGCGACATTGCCGTGACGAGGTGGCGGGAGGATGCCACACGCGATTGCTGGGGCAGTTATATCTTTCTACGCGATGCCCAGACAGGCGAAGTCTGGTCAGCAGGTTATCAGCCAAGCGGCATCGAACCGGATGCTTACGAAGTTTCCTTCTATGAAGACCGCGCCGAATTCATAAGGCGCGATCGCGCGCTGACCACCACTCTTGAGGTCGTCGTGTCGCCCGAGGATGACGCAGAGGTGCGGCGGGTTTCTATCACAAATCTAGGCACCCGCACGCGCGAGATTCAGGTTACCTCGTACTCTGAGCTTTGTCTGGCACCGCAGGCCGCCGATGTTGCTCATCCGGCGTTTTCGAACTTATTCGTGCAGACCGAATTTGTGCCCGATGTCGGCGCACTGCTTGCGACGCGCCGCAGGCAATCCGATAGAGAGACTGCTGTTTGGGCCGCGCACGTGGTCGTCGTGGAGGGTGAAACTGGTGGTGACCTGCAATTCGAGACGGACCGCGCGCGGTTTCTTGGACGCGGCCACGACATCCTCAACCCCGTTTCGATTATCGATGGGTGGCCGCTCTCGAATACAGCGGGCTCTGTACTCGACCCCGTTCTTAGCCTGAGGCGCACCGTGCGCATTCCCCCGGGAGCCGTGGCGCGCATTGTTTTCTCCACCATCGTCGCTCCGGCTCGCGAGCAGGTCCTGGACCTCGCCGATAAGTACCGCGGCGCGAAAACATTTGAGCGCACATTAGAGCTGGCCTGGACACATGCACAAGTACAACTTCATCACCTGGGTATCGCTCTCGACGAAGCCCATTTATTCCAGAGGCTCGCAAACTCTGTGTTGTACTCTGACGCTTCGCTGCGACCCTCTTCCGACGTGCTGAGCCGCACCACACTGGAGCGTTCCGCGTTGTGGGCCCACGGAATCTCCGGCGACGTACCCATCGTACTGGTGCGCATCGATGAAACGGAAGATCTCGAAATCGTCCGTCAATTGCTGCGCGCGCATGAATACTGGCGTATGAAGCGGTTATTCGCCGACATGGTTATCATCAATGAAAGGCCTTCATCGTATGCGCAGGATCTGCACACCTCTCTGGATGGACTTGTGGGTGGCAGCCGGTTGCGGCTCTCTCCCGATACGGACAACGTGCGCGGCAGCATTTTCCTCCTGAGGGCGGACCTCATCTCCCCACGGGAACGAACAATTCTTCAAACGGTTGCGCGAGCGGTGCTGCTCAGTCGGCGCGGCACGTTGTCCGAGCAGGTCACTCGATCGCAACGCACAGAAGCCGTCGCGTCTCCGATACTGCGAGCGTCGCGCCCGGCCAAACGTCTGGACGTGCCGCTTCCGCAGCAGGCTCTCGAATCTTTCAATGGCCTGGGTGGCTTTGCCGATAAGGGCCGCGAATATGTGACCGTCCTCGGTGAAGGTCTGCGGACTCCCGCGCCTTGGGTCAACGTGATTGCGAATTCTTCATTTGGCTTCCTCGTTTCGGAATCCGGCTCGGGCCACACCTGGTCACTCAACGGCCGTGAAAACCAGCTAACGCCTTGGTCCAACGATCCCGTCATTGATCCCCCCGGAGAAGCCATCTACATCCGCGATGAAGGTACGGGTGAAGTGTGGAGCCCTACGGCGCTGCCGATTCGCGACGAAATCACTCCGTACATTGCGCGCCACGGCCAGGGCTATAGTCGATTCCATCATGGCTCGCACGGCATCCTTCTTGAGCTGCTGCAATTCGTGCCGCCGGAAGACCCAATTAAGATTTCCCGGCTCACCCTAAAAAACGATTCCGACCGCCCGCGCCGCCTCTCCGTGACCGCTTATGCTGAGTGGGTGCTGGGCAACTCGCGCGGCGCTTCGGCGCCTTACATCATCACGGAGATTGATTCGCAGTCGGGAGCGCTCTTTGCGCAAAGCGCGTGGGGCGGAGAATTCGGCGGGCGAATCGCTTTTGCGGATCTTGCCGGGGAACAGGCATCTTTCACTGGCGACCGCACGGAATTTCTTGGGCGCAACGGCACGCTCGCGCGTCCCGCGGCACTGGAACGAAGCGGTCCACTTTCTGGAAAGGTGGGAGCAGGTCTCGATCCGTGCGGGGCGCTACAAACCTCGATTGAATTGCGCCCCGGCGAATGCGCTGAGGTCGTGTTTTTCCTGGGCCAAGGGGAAAACAGGGAGCAAGTGCGCGAGTTATTGGGGCGTTATCGCACTGCGGACTTGAACGCAATTCTGGCCGACGTTACGGGCCGTTGGGACGACGTGCTCAGCACCGTGCAGATCGCCACACCCGATCCGGCCATGGATATGCTCATGAATCGCTGGCTGCTCTACCAAACGCTGGCGTGTCGTGTTTGGGCGCGGGCGGGATTCTATCAGTTGAGCGGCGCGTATGGATTCCGTGACCAACTCCAGGATGGGATGGCTTTGTGCGTCGCCAAGCGTGAAGTCGCGCGCGAGCATCTGCTGCGCGCGGCCTCACGACAATTTATCGAAGGTGACGTTCAACACTGGTGGCATCCGCCGTCGGGCCGCGGTATACGCACTCGCATGTCGGATGATCTCCTCTGGTTGCCGTATGCCGTTATCCATTTCATCGAAGCGACGGGCGACCTGCGCGTCCTCGAGGAAACCGTCCCCTTTCTGGAAGGCGATACGCTAGCGGATGGACAAACCGAATCGTATTTTCAGCCTCGGGTGTCCAGCGTTAGCGCAACTCTTTTTGAGCATTGCGCGCGTGCACTGGATCGCAGCTTGGCAGTGGGCCGCCACGGTCTCCCGCTGATGGGAACGGGCGACTGGAATGACGGCATGAATCGCGTCGGCCAGCACGGTCAGGGTGAAAGTGTCTGGCTCGGATGGTTTCTGCACACGATTCTCTGGGAGTTTGCAAAGATTGCGGACGGCCGCGGCGAACACCAGCGCGCGGAAAACTGGCGGCTACACGTTAGCGCTTTAAAAGCGGCGCTCGAGCGGGAAGGTTGGGATGGCGAATGGTACCGCCGCGCCTACTTCGATGACGGTACCCCGCTTGGCTCTGCAACGGATACCGAGTGCCGGATTGACTCGATTGCTCAATCCTGGGGCGTGTTGAGCGGGGCCGCAGAGCGCGGGCGAGCCATCCGGGCCATGGCGGCCGTCGATCGTCAACTGGTCCTTCGGCCCGAAGGGATTGTCCTTTTGCTCACGCCGCCTTTCGATCGCACGCCGCTCGACCCTGGTTATATCAAAGGTTATGTGCCGGGCATTCGTGAAAACGGCGGGCAGTACACGCATGCCGCGGTCTGGACGGTGATTGCATTCGCTGCCCTCGGTGACGGCGACAAAGCGACCGAGCTGTTCCGCATGCTGAATCCAATCCATCGCACGAGCTCACGTGCGAGCGTCCAGCGTTACAAAGTTGAGCCTTACGTGGTTGCAGGCGACATCTACGCAGAAACACCGCACGTCGGACGCGGTGGCTGGACCTGGTACACGGGTTCAGCAGGCTGGCTTTATCGCGCTGGCATGGAATGGATTCTCGGGTTCCGCGTCCGTGGCATGATGCTTTCCATCGATCCTTGCATCCCCCGAAACTGGTCCGGCTACTCCATCGACTTTCGCTATCACTCGACAAATTATGAAATCAGGGTGGAAAATCCATCCAGCGTTACTCGCGGCGTTGGTCTGACGGAACTGGACGGCAAGCTGATGCCTGGCCCCGCCAATATTCCGCTCGCCGACGACGGTGCTGTGCATCAAGTCCACATCGTGCTGGGCTGAGCGTGACGCTCCACTACGGTAGATTGCGCAGGCGGCCGGGCAGGCGCGGGCACCCCGACGGCCTCTAACTTCCGAGAGAGATAGACGGTCTACGGTTTTTCAAAAACCTCGGGGTTGGCCGTTCTGCTTTTTCATACCATCGGTGCCACGGGGCTCGGTTCCGGTGCAATCCCCAAACACAACTACCCGTTCAAATTGGAAAAGCAGTGAACAGTTGGAGTCTTACTTCCGCGCGCGGCCGGCGACGAGCGTTTTCCGCTTCACTCTGCTTCAGTACTTCTCCTTTTCACCCCCGAGTCATTGCCGCTCTCACTGTTTGCGCTGCGCAGCGTGGTAGACTCAACGCATGGGGAATCCAGCGACAACGCCGACGGTCCGTGGGGCGTGGGTTGGGAAGTGCCCAGGCTGTGGAACGTGTTGCTTCTTTCCGAGGCTTCCGGCCACCGACTATACAGGCCAGCAGGCCGTTCGCCCGGGCAAGTTTAACTCGGTATCCGTTCCTTGTTCTTGCGGTCGCAGGTTCCAGACAGACAGCAGCGCCTTGATGTTTGTCACCATCGCATCGTTGTCGATTCAGCGGTTATCGCCGGACGCATTTGCCGTCGAACAGAGCTATGCGGGAACCAAAACCGACCTTGGACCGATGAGCGAGACGGAACTGTGGGCGTATCTAAACTCGCGTACCTTGATCGACATTATTCCATCCCAGGTTCTCACCTTCCTGAACGTGTCTAACGCCCTCGACATGGACATGATTCTTTCAGTTGTGCGCCCACCTGTAGCCGACTCACAACTTGCGCGCTCCTAGCTGGTGATTAATAACAGCCCGGCACTTCGGATGCCAAAGAGTTTGCTCGGCGGTAAATCCAACCACTTGAACGTGCTTCAATTAGGGATTATAAGGACGAAGGACAGCGCACATTTTCCTTACCGGGAGATGAGGTAAATACGACGCGAAAGGAATGCCCATGCCCAAAGGTAGTAGGTCGGCAGCGAAAAAGGCGGTCCGAAAACGAAAACTGAAGTCGGCTCGCAAACGGGCGGCGAAAACGAAGAAACGGAAAGCCGCGACCAGAAAGGCGGTAGCCACGAAAGAGCTACAGCTTGCTGCCGCCACAGAAGTGCCGCCCTCCATGGAGACCTAGCCGGAGCCGAGTTCAATTGACGGCGCTATCTAAAGCCACTTACGGGTCGCCCGCAATCAGGATTTTGCCACAGGCAAGAGCCGCGACTATTTCTGCAGCCGCAAGCCCTTTTCGCCATGCTGCATCCGGGTGCGCGGTGCTGTGCATCGCACTAGCTCCCGCAATCGCGAAATCTTTTCACAAGTGGAAACGAAATCATTTCGGCCCAGAGATAGTGGGGTTGGCGGCTCATACCCCGTTGGTTTCGCCAAACGCAATTTCACGGCCCACGGCTGTGGTGTAAACTCCCATGCACCGCGATAGAAAACCTCGGCTAGGCCTTACTTGGAGATGTGAGGGCCCTCCCGGTTAGCACAGAGAGAGGTGCGGCAAGATGAATATCTTGCTTTACAACCCCGATAACGAAGTGACGAACAACTTCATGCCGCATCTCTGGATGTTCCTTCTCAAGTCACTCACGCCTTCCGGCCACCAGGTGTTTCTGCTGGACGGCAACGCACACCGAATGAGCGAGCCAGAATTAGTGCAATACGTCCAGAGAAATCATATCGAGCTGGTGGGGATTGGCGCCATGACGCGAATGGCCGCGAAGGCCTACCGCATGGCGGACGCCGTACGCGCGGCGGGCATTCCGGTTGTGATGGGAGGTCCGCACATTACCGAGGTGCCGGACGAAGCCCTGGGACGCGATGGCGGCCCTCGCCACGCCGATGCCATAGCCCTTGGGGAAGCCGACGCAACTTGGCCACGCATGGTCGCCGACGCCGAGCGCGGCGCCCTGCAGGAGGTTTACGCGCCCTTGGACGCATTGGGCAAGGAAGCGAAGCCCTCGCTGGCCGATTATCCAGAAATCCCGTGGGACCGCATGGACCTTGATCAGTTCGACATGATCGGACGTTTCCCAAAGCTCGCGCGGCGCATTTTAGCTCGTGTGGGCATGACGTGGCAGAGCTTTCATCTGATCCCGATCGAGTCTGGCCGGGGCTGTCCTTACGGGTGTGAGTTCTGCACGGTGACCGGCTTTTTCGGCGACTCGATTCGCTTCCGCTCCAATGAAAGCGTGGTCAAGGAACTCTTGATGTTGAAATCCCTGGAGAAGCAACAGAAGGGGAAAATCGCGGTCTTTTTCATCGACGACAACTTTGCCATCAACCCTCGGCGCACGAAGTCACTGTTGCAAGAGATCATCGCGCGCAAGGCGCAGGTTCCGTGGATCGCGCAGATCAGCATGAACCTGCTGCGGGATGAAGAACTCGTGTCCCTCATCGCGCAAAGCGGCGGCAAGTGGATTTTCATGGGCCTGGAGTCGATTGACCCGGGAAACCTCAAGAGCGTAGCCAAGGACTTCAACAAGCCCAGCGAATATGCGGCGATCCTAGAACGCCTCGCCCGGCACGGTCTTTACGCCATCGCCTCGTTCATTTTCGGGATGGACGGCGACCGTCCGGGCACTGCGGAACGTACTCTTGAGCAGATCCGTTCCTGGCCGCCGGGGCTGCCGGTGTTCGGTCTGCTGACTCCCTATCCGGCGACGCCCCTCTACGACAAGCTGGCTGCTGCGGGGCGGTTGACCCGCCCGAAACACTGGTTGGAGTTCAAACCCTTCGTGATGGCCCACTCGCCCCTGGGGCTTTCAGCGGTCGAGGCGGAAGCAGAGGTAAGACACGCCTGGATGGCATCTTATTCTCCTGCCGCTATTGACTCTGCCATGAGATGGTTGGAAACGAAGTCCCTCCCGGACCGCATCATACACTTATGTGCCCGGCTGGCATTCCGAGGAATTTATTTCCCGCAAATGAGATGGCGGCAGTGGGCACAGCTTCTCTTTCAGAATCGAGCCCCGATCTTCCAAGTGATTTCTGACGCATTGCGCAGGAAATTTACGTCGCGGCCGAAGGAGCGCGATTGTTAGAGCGAGCGACTTCCGCTCGATCGCTTGAGGCATACTGATCTATTCCTTTATTCATTGTACCCCATCCATCTCTGCGGGCGCTATCAATAGGACTTTAGGGCTTTTCACTTCGCTGGGCACCCGCTTGTCTCGCAGCTTATCTCTGCATGGCTGGCGGTTCGCTCATGGCAATATCTCATGCACCTATTTCTCTTTCTTTGTCCCGGCTGCACAACACAAATTTAGTATTTTGTGAGACTCGCGGTGCAGTGGAGACGTTCCTTGATCCACAAATGTGATGCTTTAGTTCTCGGCGCCGGGGCCGCGGGACTCATGTGCGCGGTCGAGGCCGGCAAACGTGGGCGCCGTGTCGCAGTCATTGAGCGCGCGGATCGTGTTGGCAAGAAGATTCTTATCTCTGGCGGCGGACGCTGTAACTTCACTAACATCCGTTGCCAGTCGGAAAACTTCACCTCCGCGAACGTACACTTCCCGAAATCTGCACTGGCCCGGTATACACCTGCAGACTTCATTACTCTGGTCGAAAAGCATCGCATCCCCTACCACGAGAAAACACTGGGACAGCTCTTCTGCGACCGATCCGCGCACGACATTACGGACATGCTCGAAGCCGAATGTCGGGTTGCCGGAGTACAAATCTTTCTCAAAAGCAGAATCCATGAGGTTCAACGCACTACCGAGTTCGTGGTACGTACTGAATTTGCGGAGTTCCATGCGCCGGCTCTGGTGGTTGCGACTGGCGGACTCTCGATTCCCAAAATGGGGGCCACCGCTTTTGGCTACGACCTGGCGCGTCAATTCGGGTTGAATATCCGCAAAACGAGACCGGCGCTCGTACCGCTCGTACTCGGGACAAAAGATCGAACCCAGTATTGCGATTTGGCTGGCGTCTCGGCGGAAGTGGTCGTTGCCACTGACCATCACTTGTTCCGGGAGAAGATGCTGATCACTCACCATGGGTTGAGCGGACCAGCGATCCTCCAAATCTCCTCGTATTGGAACAAGGGTGAGTCGATCCGTATTGACCTAGCGCCTGATCGTGATGTCACTGCGGCAATTCGCGAAGCCAAGGTAAGAAATATGGCCGCCGCCCGGTCCGCTTTCCAGGCAGTCCTAGCGCATCGCCTTGCCACGCGTTGGCTTGACTTGCACACACCTGCCGCTTGGACCAATCAAGCATTGGCAGCACTTGAGTGCCAAGCGCACGAATGGGTTCTCGTACCCGAAGGTACTGAGGGCTATGAGAAAGCCGAGGTAACGGCGGGCGGTGTAGATACCGATGAGTTGTCGAGCAAGACGATGGAAAGTCGGAGAGTACGAGGATTGTTCCTTATCGGTGAAGTTGTCGATGTCACTGGCCATCTGGGAGGCTACAACTTTCAATGGGCTTGGGCCTCGGGCGCCTCGGCGGGACGAGCTCTATAAATTATGACTGCGCGATTGACTGGACTTAGGTTGCGCTTAATCCGCGTAACCCGACCGCCCTCTGGTGCTAGACGGCTTTCGCTCTTGCCACTTGCTGGGGTGTCGCTACCAGCAATCGCCGCTCGCCTTCATCCGTGCTGGATACAAACGCGTCGATTGGTCAGTACAATAACTCTGGCTATTGCAGACAAGGAGCGTAAGAATGGCTGATATAACAACCCGCCTAGTGGCAAGCAGCGCACGTCAGAGCCGATGAGAGGACGACCGAATGATTGCCGAATACAGTGGGACCATCCCGAAGAGAGGTAACCGCGTGGGCATTGCCCAACAGGAAGGCATATTTGAAGTTGTTGACGTCAACTCGCTCATGCAGACGGCAAACGTCAAATCAACTGACGGACAAGGCCACGTCACTCGGAATTTATCTTGGACTTCGCTGAAGTTTCTCGATAAGAAGTAAACTGAAATCCCGCCACCGAACGAAATAGCGAACCAGGAGACACAGCGAATCGAGGGCTCAGAAGTCATGCCGTGGGGACAAGTGTCAGCGGCGAGGCAGGTTGGAGGAGAGAAACAAGCCAAGGCAGTCAGGAACGGCTAAACGATCCGCGATTGCCACCCAACCATGGCCATGGCGATCTGAGTTTGATGCGAGAAGGCGGCGCGCAGATTTTGCGCAAAGATCAAAGTGGAAATTCCAGATGAAATATTCAGAGGAACCAACCCCTCACGCTACAACGCTCATCCCCATGGTGGTCGAAGAGACTACGCGGGGCGAGCGTGCGTACGACATCTATTCGCGGCTGCTGAAGGATCATATCCTGTTCATCGGCACGGAGATTGACGACCACGTAGCGAATCTGGTGACCGCGCAACTGCTGTTCCTCGAAGCCGAGGACCCCGCGAAGGACATCCAGCTTTATATCAATTCGCCAGGCGGCTCAATTACTGCCGGCATGGCCATTTACGACACGATGCAATACGTCCGGCCCGACGTGGCGACGACCTGCGTGGGGCAGGCCGCCTCGATCGCCGCCTTGCTGCTGACCGCGGGTGCTCCCAAGAAGCGCTTCTCGCTGCCCAACTCGCGCATCCTCATCCATCAGCCCTCGATGTCCGGGCTGTCGGGCCAGGCGACCGATATTGACATCCACGCGAAGGAGATTCTGCGCATGCGGTCGGTGACCAATCGGCTCCTGGCTGACCACAGTGGGCAGTCGCTCGAAAAAATCGAGCAAGACGTGGAGCGGGACTTCATTATGTCGGCTCAGCAGGCCAAGGAGTACGGCCTGATCGATGAGATCATTCACAAGCACCGCTAGCGCGTACCTAGAAGTCAGTAGGGGAGGACGCGCGAAAGCTGTCTCTCCCTGTGGACCTTTATCGAAAAGCTTGACCAAGGGAGAGGAGTTGCGCTAGAAGACTCAAATGGGTTTAGGTGCCTTGGCCGCGCAAGAGGGGGAATCGAGTTTGTCCCTCTTGATAACGCGCAGGGCAGGTAACGCATCTTTTATCGCAAATTGTTCCATTTCTCGCTCCGAACTGCGTATGAACTGTCCCCGCCGCACAAGAATCGCTCGTTCTGCGTCATTGACTCGCTCGCGCAATGTTTCCGGCGAACCCTCTGACAGCGCGACGAAGTAAGGTAATTGCCACCTTGGAAACATTAGGTCTTGTTTGCCCATAGATCGGCCTCAAATAACTTCTCAGTCTCTTCGCGGGTCACCAGTTTTGGAACAACGCGACTATGAGTAGTCTTCGCGTCTTCCTTTTGGGCCGTGATTACGCCGCCGACACCGGCTTTCGCGTCTATCGTGTAGATTACCCCATGATTTGTCCACGCGTCGATCACCACTATCTCCTTTTGTTCGTCGGATCATTTCGTGGCTCAAGGACCTGTTTTCTGGGGCGAGGTAGATGGCCCTTAGGCAACGTGTCCCTTCATCTCATTAGCTAACGTCGGCTTCGCCCGCTCGACCGGCGAGCCCCCGCAGACCCTGGTTGGTTTCGCCAAGGGTGCTGCCACCTTTATTGAAGCGCTTGGCTTCAAACATGTCGATACCCTGGGCTTTTCGTTCGGAGGCTTCGTTGTTCAGCAGCTGGCCTTGGATCGGCCTGACCTCGTGTGGCGGCTGGTCATCGCCGGTTCGGGGCCTGGCTATGTCGAGAACACGCCCGCGCCCAGCAACGAAAGAATTTGGTAGCAGCCCATCTCGCGACCCACCAAAGACGACCCGCCATCTCCACCCGGCATCGTCGCCAGCACTGCGGCCGCAACTTCCAAGGCGGGTGATTCCAGAAATCCTTCCGCGGGCTTTTCTTGCGCCAGCAGCGACTCGACCTCGCGGCGCAGTTCGTCGTCCCCTTGACAGGCTTGCGCCAGAAAGGCTGCGCGCTGGCTCGCCTCGCGCTCCAAGGCGGCGTGACATAAGCTGCTCGACTTTCTGCCATCGTTCAGGCGTCATGGCCGGTTCACCTCTCAGATTCCTTCTTGCTGATCTCGCGTTTCAGCCACATCTTGGCCAGCCTCCATTCGCGGAGAACCGTGTTCGGGTGAACTTTCAGCACCTCGGCGATCTCCTCGACGCTCAGGCCCCCAAAAAAGCGCAGCTCCACCACACGGCTCTTCCGCGGATCAACTCCGGACAGGGCTTCGAGGGCATCGTCCAGTGCGACCAAATCCTAACCTTTCTCCTGCGGTCCCACCAAGGCTTCATCCAGGGTGACCTTTGGGATCCCTCCTCCTCGCGGCTGGCCACCGCGGGCGCGCGCGGAATCCACCAGAATGCGCCGCATTAACTGAGCAGAGATAGCAAAGAAGTGGGCGCGGTTCTGCCAGTTGACCTGCCTGGAATTCACCAGCCGCAAATAGGCTTCATTGACCAGCGCCGCCGTTTGTGGGTTCCGGTACGCAGACCCATCGGGCCACTCACTCCTCAAGTGGTGACGCGCATTGTAGCGTGGAAACTGAAGGCTTGGGAACAACGAGAGGGACCGAAATCCGCCCACCTCTGTTCACACCGATCTAATCCGCTTGCAGGAAGTGCCAGCAGATCAGGGCACACCCGAGAGATAGGAATGCCTCATGGATGTCAGCGCGTTTTCCGTATCGTATGCGCAGGCAACGAAACTGATTCAGCCAGGCGAAGGTCCGTTCCACAACCCACCGCCATCGTCCCAACCCGCTGCCGTGTTTCGTATTGCGAATGGCCAGCAACGGCAAGATGTGGCGGCCCGAAGCCCTCGCCGGAGACAGCTACCCGCGTAGTAGATCTCTTGACGAGTATTCAAATTGCCTAATATTTAGATGCGAATCCTCGGTATCGTCCAGAGTGTGTGTTGGGCGACCGCCTATGACGCGGAGAAGGTGGCCTTCTTAGGCAGCCTGTATTAAGACTAGCTTGCCAGTCTATAGGAACAGTATACTTGACATATGGACAACTATGCTTTAACCTAATTCTAGCATTCAGGGGGGTCTCTATATGCATATGCGTCCTGAGTCTAGTGACATTGACCTCAAACAGCGAAGTCCACTCCTCGCATTTTACCTTTGCGCCATTGTGTTCGCACTCGCCCTTGCTCTCACGGGGCATTTACATTCGCCCTGGCGAGCAGTTTTGCGCGCCGTGACGACGGCCATCGCCGGGTTAGCCGTCTGGAGTTTCTTTCGCTTCCTGAGAATCGCCGATGAACGCCAGACGCGCATCAACTACCAAGCTCTAGGTTTCGCCTTCACACTTGCTCTAGCGATTTCCTTCTTTGGCGGATTCGTAGAAGGGTTTGGCGCAGCTCATGTTTCCTGGTTGGGTGTTTTAGGGTTGCTGCTCATTCCTTGGAGTCTTGGCCTGATCGTCTTTTCTTGGCGGTACCGATGAAGACTCGTCTACGCGTTTTACGGGCAGAAGTGGAATGGTCACAGGCGGAGTTAGCCACCCGAGTGGGCGTCACCCGCCAGACGATCAATGCCATCGAGACAGGCAGGTACGATCCGAGTCTTCCCTTGGCCATCAAGATTGCACGCCTTTTCGGTAAGCACGTTGAGGAGATATTTCTCGACCAGGAGAGCGAGCCGGTAACGCCAACGAATTTCAAAGTCTAGCGAGTAACACGATGTGCAGAAGTTCAAATATTCACACTTCTTTCACCGAGCCATCGCCAAGCCCGGTACCGGTCCTCTTGGTTCACCTGATTCGTCCGAATGCACTCTCGTGAAGTGGTAGGAGCTGCTTTCCATGTCCAGAGGCTTTGATGGGTTCGAAATCGACGACTTTCGTGAAACTGATTTTGGCTCCGGGCGCGATGTGGGCCGGAGTTCATCCTCCGATTGGAACGCTCGCACCAACCTATACAACATCCACCGAGAGGAAGACCGGGCCGACAGACTCGACCGTGAGGGACGGGGGCATCCCGGCAAGGAGCGCCCGCTGCTGGCCCGCGAAGAACGCGTCCAAGCAGTTCTTTCTCAGCGCACACGAACCAAGTACGCGGATCGGGACAAAGACTATTCTCTAAGAGATTCCGAGATTCATACTCTCTCGGAAGTTGGCAAGTTCCGCGTCGTAGCCGCAAACGACCTGGCCGAGTTCGCTTACAACGGCGACCACTCGCGCATGGAGTACGATGTCGAAAGCCTGGCTCGTCAGGGTCTCGCGAAAGTGACGAGCGTTGCCGACATCGAGCACAACCCGACTCAGGTAGTGACTCCCACGAAGGAAGGCCACAAGTTTCTGTCTCGCGGCAAAATACTTCGCCCAGACCAAGCCATCTACCACGGACTCAAAAAGCCCAAAGAGGCTATCCACGACGCGGAACTCTATCGGCTCTATCACAAGGTTGCCGATGAGATCGAAAGTCAGGGCGGCAGAGTCCTCCGCGTCAAGCTCGATTACGAAATGAAGCGGGAACTCTACACCCGCCTTGCCCGTGCGTCCGAGGATAAGAGCCGGGATCCAGAAGCAGCGAAGGAGGAAGTCGCCAGGCGGTACCACCTCAAGGTTGTATCTGGTGAGATTCCAATCCCCGATTTGCGGGTCGAGTATCTGCGGGAGAACGACAACGAAATCCAGCGGCGCGACTTGGAACTCGCCACGGACCATTACCGTCCGCGCGGACTTGCGCAGAAGGCCCGCGCCGGCTTCCAAATCTACGCCCGGCGCGGCGACACGGACCGGCTGCGCCGAATCCGGGACGACCGGGAATTGAGCGCAGCGATCTTCAGCCTATAACCCATGAGCATTCACGAATGCCAACTCGCCAACCTCCGTGCTTTCGGCTATACCCAAGCCGAAGGGCGGTTTCTCTACCTTGTGGCAGCGCATTCCGGCTACTTCACAGTGCGGCAGTTTCTTGATTTCTGCCATGCCCGGAGCGGCAAACGGAACGCCCGTTTTGTCGAGAAGTTATTTGGTTTGGGCCATGCCTCGGCCCAGAGATACATGCGGCGGAGCTTCGTTTATCACCTCCGTTCTCGCCAGCTTTATGAGGCGATTGGCAAAGCCCATCTCCGCAATCGCAGGGAGCATGAACTCGACTACATCAAGACGCGGCTCCTGGCCCTCGATTTCATCCTTGCCAACCCGGAAGACAGGTATTTCGAGACGGCGGAAGAGAAGCGGCGGTACCTTATCAGACGGTTCAAGCTCAGCGAGAGTTTGTTTTCCCCGTCCAACGAGTGCGGCAAGGACATCATGTTCGCTGACAGATTCCCTCTTTGTGTGGCCTATCCCGCTCCCGATTACATGCCTGTGGTGACTTTTACCTACGTCGATCCTGAACATCGAAACCTCGACCGATACATCGCGCACTTGCGTACCTACCGGCCTTTGTTCCGGCAGCTTCCGAGCTTCCAATTCATTTACATTTCAACGGCAGCGGGCCTCCAGAACGAAGCAGCGGAACTTTTTCCCCTGCTTGTGGAAGCCAAGGGCCTCTCGGATTTGACTCGCTACTTCGATGTCCAAACCAAGTGGGACAGCCGGAAATACCCGCTCCTCAGGGATGAGGATCTGATCTTCCTGAACGAAGCCAAGAAGCATTACCGCGGGGGGATCTTCGACACTCTCTTCCGCCTCTGGAGGCGAAACCAACTGCCGAATGACTTTCGAGCGGAATCGGCGGGCACCACAACCAACCCGCAGAAAATCCTGTTCCGAGCAGTCACCATGCCGGGTCAAGAAGGGGTATTCGGTGACAGCAGGAAAAGATGGGGTGACGGCTTACAGATGCGCGGTACTTCAGGTGCGGCTCGAGTCCTAGCGTCACCCACAAGGCAACCCGAGGCTCTTCAAAGAACGGCGGATGCATGAATAAAACAGGTGACATCTGCACGCGGACAAAACACTCGGATGGGCGGGAGCGACCCCACTTTGTGCGGCTTTCAGCCGCCCAAAATTTCGTGGGGTCGCTCCCGCCCGCCCCGAGCCGCTCGGGGCCGTGTTTTGTCCGCGTGCAGGGATCGGAGCCGACAGTTTGTAGTACAGGCCGTATTACACGGCGAAAGACAAAAGGAGGAAAACAGTTGCCACTACTGAAAGCACCACTGAAGCAACCAAAAACTGCAACCCTTCAGGTTTGCCTGGAGGAAGAAGTCAGACACAACCTGGACAGAGACGCCGTGTTCATCGGCGCAAATGCGTCCTACGTCGTCAGCGAAGCGCTCAAGCTCCTGTTCAAGCGGGACGACGAGTTCAAACGCTGGCTGGGCGAACATCCGACCGACATCAACCAGCAGCAAATCAGAGGAGACGTTCTTACCAAGACCGCATAACAACCATGAAGCCTCGTTCAACCCAATTCGGTGAGCGCGAGAATACAGCGTCCTCAAGACAGCATGCCCCGCGCCTCGCAGTGTATTCGATCCCGGCTCAATCCGCGAGACCGTCAGCAGTCTCGCGAGAAGAAGTGCCACCTCTATCGGCATCATCCTCACAAGAATCGTCATTTGGTTCCCCGAACAATGCCGCACACACCGCGGCCACAGGAGGTGATGAAAGCCGCGGAAAGCACCTTCTGACGGTTCACGAAGTAGCTGACTTATTGCAAGTCCCTGTGTCTTGGGTCTACGGACGGACGCGCAAACGATCCCTGGAACGATTACCGGGTTACCGGCTTGGAAAATACTGGCGCTTCCGTCAGGACGAAGTGTTGGCGTGGGTCGAATCCCGGCGGCGAGACTCGCATGCTGCTTGACGCGCGCGGTACACTCAGGGGCGACATAGGAAAAGGCAGACGAGCCAACCACTCGAAAGAGAGGAAAAGGATGGCTCGTTGCCGGTACCAAGATGGCTGTCTGTTTATTCGAGGCAGGAAGCGGAAGATGTGGGTCGCACGCTGGAGAGAGGACGTGATCCAAGCTGACGGCGCGGTACTGCGCGTACTGCGTTCGGAAACGCTCGGACCCGTCAGCGAAATTGCTGGACGGCGAGAAGCCCGCATACTCCTGCAGAATCGCCTTGCATCTCTCAACTCCGGTCAGCGCCGAGCTGAAGCCACAATGACTTTGGGGACCTTTGTGGCTAAACAGTTCGAGCCTGACATCCTTCCAACACTCAAGTATGCAACGCAGAAGATTTATTCGCTTATTCTGCGGAAGCATCTACTCCCGCGCTTTCGTGATTGTCGGTTGTGTGACATCACGCGCGCGGAGGTTCAGCAGTTCATAACAGGTAAGCTGAAGGACGGCTACGCCTGGGAGACGACCAACCACCTCCGAACGTTGTTGAGCAAGGTCATGGGTACGGCGGTGAGTTGGAACTATCTCTCAGATAACCCTGTGCATGGCGTAAAAATGCCGGAACGCACGCTCAAACGACCGCACCGCTTTCTCACTATGGAACAGGTGAGGCGTTTGATCGCGGCGTCAGAGGAACCAGTGCGCACAATCGTCTTGCTGGCGGCAATGACGGGGCTGCGCATCGGTGAGATTCTCGCGCTTCGATGGGGTCGGGTTAACTTGACGGCTGGCACTTTGCGTGTCGAAGAGACGTGCTATCACGGGCGCTTTGGCACACCTAAAACAAAAGCCAGTCGCCGGGAACTTCCTCTACCCCCGTCAGTCGTTCAGGCATTCCTGGCGCACCGTTCGCGCTCAAGCGATACGTCAGCCGAAGCACTGGTATTCTGCACGTGTCGGGGAACACCACTCGCTTCAAACAATCTGCGTAAGCGGCAATTGTATCCTGCATGTGTACGCGCCGACCTTCCGCCGATCAACTGGCATACGCTCAGGCATACGCACGGAACACTTCTACACGAGCAAGGGACGCCTCTCCGAGTGGCGCAAGCTCAACTCGGCCACTCGCACATGACTACCACGCTGGAAGTTTACACACACGCCAGCCCGACCGCACAGAGGCAGGCGGTCGATCAACTTGAAAGTCAATTGTTCCCAAATGTTCCCAAGTTTGGCGAAGTTGAACGCAGGCCGAATTAGCAAGTGATTGAAATTGCAGGCAGATGGTTGGTGGACGTGACCGGGATCGAACCGGCGACCCCCTGCTTGCAAAGCAGAGAGGGGAAAACACTTAAATGCTTTTGCTGGTGTCGCTAACACGGAAAATCAGCGAAATTTCCGCTCTCTCAATTGTCCCGAAGTTATCCCGAACATCCGCCATTAGATTTTCCGCGTTGCTGAGGTTCAATATGGAAAACGGCCCCCCCGCGGTGGGAACAAGCGTCCCGAAAGCGGGCAAGCGGATTAGGACTGACCTCCTGGTCCCGAACAAAGCATAAATCTACTGATTCGGCGTCGCTTAACACCGAAATCAGGTGACAAAAA
>WNGP01005732.1_pt1 | contig 23824 bp, 28 predicted proteins | sample 5407671 | NCBI WGS metagenome assembly WNGP01 (sample SAMN13153381, study PRJNA577476) | soil metagenome | isolation source: 40 cm soil or saprolite under Garry oak tree replicate 2 | place: USA:California | collected 2016-06-15
TCAGCGATCCGACCGAGATGGATATCTCCCTCAAGCCGAACCTCCCACCAGCGGCTTATGTTGTGGTCTGGCGTACCGACTCCACCGATGATGGACATGTTCTGAGCGGGTCGTTCCTCTTCACCGTGGCCCGGCCTGATGGCACGGTTCCCACCCTCAGCCCGGGCGCCAATCCCGGAGTGAACGCGCTCGGTGGGAGCAGCCTGAGTGGGCAGTACACCGGCCAGCTCGATGGCCCGACCTTCTTCAATCTCGTCATGATTACGCTTGTCGAACTAGGCGCCGTGTTCTGGGTGGGGGCATCCCTCTGGCAGCTCTTCGTGCTTGGGCCATCCTCTGAAGACCATGCGGAGTTGGGGGAGGCCAATCGGCAGGTGCAGCGGCGCTTCGAGCGGCGCTTTGCGCTTCCCACGCTGCTCGTCCTGTTGCTGGCCAATTTCGGCGTCCTCGTTGGGCAAGCCATCACCATTACCGGGGGAAATTGGGGAAGCGCCTTCGCCCCCGCTCTGCTTGGAAGCCTCGTCACCAGTGGACGCTTCGGGGCCTTCTGGCTGATGCGTGTGATCGTCATCCTCCTGGCGATGCGCCTCGCGCTGTACCCATGGCAAGTGTACCGGTCGCGGCAGAGCCTTCCACGCCTGGCTAACACCATCCTCCCCTGGGCGAACCTGGTCCTCGGCCTGGCGCTCTTCATCGCCATTACGATGTCGAGCCACGCCTCGGCAGTTTCTGCAAATGTCCTGATCTATTCGCTGATGGCGGACTGGCTTCATCTCCTGGCTGCGGCACTCTGGGTCGGAGGCATGCTCTATATCGCCGCCAGCTACCTGCCGGTTCTTCGTAGGAGTCCGGTCGTGGAGCGGACCCGCTCACTGGTGACCGTGCTGCCCTACTATTCTCCCTGGGCAATAGCGGGCGTGGTGATCCTGGCCGTGACCGGACCCTTCAGTGCCACCGTCCACCTGACCTCGTGGGAACAACTGCTCTCGACGGCCTACGGGCGGGCGCTGGTCGTCAAGGTCCTGCTGGTGGGCGGGCTGCTCCTGACGAGTGCCATTCACGTCTTCCTGCTGCGGCCGCACCTGAAAAAAGCGTATCAGAAGTACGCCTATGCTACTTCTCGTGCGGAGGCCCTTCAGAGCGTGCCTGCGGCTGTAGCTGTGCCGTCCGAGCACGAGGGAGCAGAACCATCTCCCATCCCGCGACGTCTCGCGCAGGAGGTGAAGCTGCGTGAGGCACACCTGGTGAGGCAGACACGGCGTCTCACCCATATCCTGAGCTTCGAGCCTGTCCTGGGCGTCGCGGTGCTGCTCTGCGTCGGCCTGATGAATGTGTTTGCAGGCACACTCACACCTGTGGTTGCGCAGCAGCCACAACCGTCATCAACGACAGGTGCAAGAACAACCTTTACCGCATCGGTCCGAACATCTGACAACGAGTTCACCGTCACGCTGGATGTCACCCCCAATCGTACCGGCACGAACGTGTTCAGGGTGAGTGTGGCAGAGACGAAAACAGGCGCACCCGTCACCAGGGTGGGCGTCTCCCTCTACATCTCCTCCCTGGATATGGATATGGGCACCGAGACCGTGAACGTACAACCCGATGGAAAAGGCCACTTCAGTGCCACCGGTGATCTTCTCATGGGTGGTGACTGGCAGATACGCATTCAGCTGCGCACCCCTGATAACCGATTGCATGAGGCCATCGTCAAGCTGCTGACGCCATATTAAGTATGCAAACGCAAGCCTTTCGCTGCCTGTGGTGGCCCCTGCCCAACAGCAACGGAGATGATCGGCACGCGCTACGCCTGTGAGGCAGACGCGCCAGTTCAACACCTTCAAGCCTTGTGAAAAAGAGAAGGAGCAGAGTAGATGACCCAAGAGCGAGATATGACAACGACCAGGCAGGATCAGTCCTCTCAGATCTTTCATCCGCGCTTTGCCGCATTCTATGAGCGATATGCCCGTCTTGGGACAGAACGTCGTCTCACCGATCCACTCCGCCAGGAGACGGCGGGACAGGCGTATGGAACTGTCCTGGAGGTGGGAGCGGGAACTGGACTGAACTTTTCCTGGTACCGTCCAGAGCAGGTCGAGCGGGTGGAGGCGATTGAACCGGACGCAGCCATGCTGGCCTACGCGCGAGAGCGGGTGAGGCAGGCAGCCGTGCCGATCAGCTTGACCCAGGCGTCCGTTGAGTCCTTGCCGTTTGCCGATGCCACCTTTGATAGTGTGGTGGTAACCCTGGTGTTTTGCTCGGTAGGGGACCCCGCGCAGGGCATGCAGGAGATCAAACGGGTCCTGAAACCGCAGGGAACGCTCTTCTTATTCGAGCATGTGCGCTCACAGAGCGCCTGGATAGCACATCTGCAAGATGCGCTGGTGCCAGTGACGACGCGCCTGTTCGGGAATTGTCACTGGAACCGCGACACCGCACGGACCGTGCAGGAAGCGGGGTTTGCTATCACTCACGTGCGTCGCTTGAAAGGGGGGCTCGACCCGCACATCGTTGTCCAGGCACTTCGCCCGTGAGTAGGAGCCTCACGAAGCACAGATCGGTCGTGATACTCTTGAAAACCAGGTGTGATGCGCTCAACGGACCCTTGTCCCCTTCTGGCTGCGCAGGCCTTCTTTGCCGGGATTCTCTGACCCTTCGTTCACGTCTCCCAGCAGTCTAAGACGTGGTCTCCCGTCTGCTCCCACTATCATGAGCGCCCACTTTGCCTCTCAACGGGAAATTCTACGATCAATGATAGTACTCTTGACGCTTGTACTATCACTAACTATAATATACCAGGTCAAGACGACGGATCGTCTCTTTTTTCATTGGGAAAGAGCGTGTATGCAAGCTGAAGAGCAGCCACCCATAGGCATACCACATGGCGAAGTACCTCCTGGGCAGTTTACTCAAGGGCGAAAAAGCAGAGGCAGCAGGCGTCGCGTCATTATCATACTGGTAGTGGGCCTCGTCAATCTTGCACTGCTGGCCCTGCTGGGCTCGCAGTTGCTGACCCCTGCCCAGAATCAATCCAACGCCGGGAGTAGCCCACTGATCGGGCACCCCGCACCGGATTTCACGCTAGCCGTGCTCAGTACTCATGCAGGGGCTGCGTCAAAAATGCATCTGGCCGATTTGAAAGGGAAGCCTATTGTGCTCAACTTCTGGGCATCCTGGTGCGATCCCTGTAAACACGAAGCGCCTCTCTTGCAGGCAATGTGGCGGAGCGCACAAAGCCAGGGGGTCATCTTCCTCGGGGTCGATTTTCAAGATACGCGGAGCGCTGGACTGAACTTCTTGCAGACATATGGGATTACCTACCCTAACGTTGCAGACGACACCGGCTCCACCGCCATCAACTACGGCGTCACCGGTGTCCCAGAGACCTTCTTTCTTGACCGTCACGGCGTGATTGTCTCCAAAGTGATCGGAGAACTGACCGCGCAAACCATGCAGCGCAACTTGCAATTGCTTGCTCACTAAACAAGATGTGGAAGTGGAGGCTTGCCGTTAGAGAAGAGATGTTTTCATGAAGAGCGATGACTACCCGAGAGAAGAGAGAGTCGTACAGGAGTAACCTCCTCACGTAGTGACAGATGATGAGTGAAAGACAGCCTGTTCTTACAACCCAAAAGCGGGATCACAGTGAAGCTGCCGCTCAGGAAGCAGCGCGAACCACACTCCCCGCTTCGCGACAACCACCTCGCTGGTCGGCCCGCCGCAGACGCGATGGCTTGTTTTTGCTGGGTGTCCTGCTGCTCAGCATGGTTACCATCCTTGTGCTCGCGAACACCGGCTCTTCCCAAAGAGGGCAGGCGACCACGGCGCAGTCAGGCTCGTCACCTGCTCCGGTCACACAGACGCTATCGACCACCTCCTCATCTCTCATAGCAACAGGCACGTTTCGCGAATATCCCTTCCCACAGTCGAACAGCCAGGTGATGCGGTTGGCCGTTGACCACGAGGGACGGCTCTGGATGGGAGAAATGGGGCGCAACGCGCTTGCCGTGTTTGACCCGCGCACCCAGGCATTTCAGGAGATCACGCCGCCACATGGTCGTTACGGCATCATGGGTATTCAGGTAGCAGCAGACGACACGATCTGGTTTGCCGAACAGTACGCCAACTATATTGGCCACTATCTTCCCATCACCAGGCAGTTTCATCTCTACCCGCTACCCACCATCACCACACACGATCCCAGCAACGCAGGCAAGACGCTCACGCTGCCAAGCGCGCCCAACGACCTGGCGCTGGATAGTCATGGCGAGGTCTGGTTCGCCGAATTCAACGCCGGTCGCCTGGGGCGGCTCGATCCACATACCGGCCACATGCAGCAGTATCTACTCGCAGGCGACAGGACAGCACAGCAGCTCGCCCCTTACGGGGTGACGGTGGATCCCCGGGGGATGGTCTGGTTCACCGAGATGGGCGTCGAGCGCATTGGTCGTCTCGACCCAGCCACAGGCCGCATTCAGTATTTTCCCCTGCCGGGAGTGCATGCGCCGCTGATGGAAATCGCCAGTGACGCGCACGGGGCCATTTGGGTGACCTCGTTCAGCTCTGGACTCCTCCTCCAGTTGAATCCGCATAGCGGAGCGGTGACTTCCTACTACGCCTCGCTCACAGGAGCGGACCCGGGTGGGCTCTACGGCCTGGCCGTGACCTCATCGGGTGACATCTGGATGACCCTCCTGGCACAGAACGCGCTTGCGCGTCTTGATGCTGCGACCCACCGGTTCGTCTACTACCGCGTCCCGACGGAGAACAGCGGACCGCTCGCGCTGGTGGCGGGGGCCAACCAGATACTCTGGTTTACGGAAACCGACAAGATCGGCATGTTGCGGCCATAACCCTCAAAGATGACCCCATATACTCTAATCAGGTGTGAGAAGAAGCAGGCTATGCATCGCATGAACCGCGGGTTTCATCATCACCCCGTTCTCGATCAAGAAGGATTTGTATGTTCGGATTGCGTTTCTGAGGTTTCTCGGTAGTATATACAGTGGGGTGGGAATATGGGGATACACACTTGTTTGAAATGGAGCAGATGGCCGTGGGAGAGAAGCATGACCCATCACTCTTTCTCACAGCCGTGAGTATTCAGTTTGGATACCCGCTTTCTTTCAGAGAGACGGAAAGGGTCGCTTAAACAAGCCAGTGATTCACATGTTATTGTTCTCAAAAGCTTATCCTCTCCCTTGACAAAAGTTTCTCCATATAACACCCTGTAAAGGTGTGTGCGCTGCAAGCGCTCGCAGATCTCTCAGCGCACGACCTAGCGCTTCTGCATCAGACATCGCCATACTGGAACAGGCCGCAAGTACGGGCAGTCCGGCGGTCAAGAGCCGAGGGCGCAAACTGCTTCACCAACTGACGAAGCAGAGACGACACGTGGAAAGGAAGACCACATGACCCTCGAAAGCGTTCAGCAACAGGGAGAGATAGACGACCCCTTTGCTTCCTTGTCTCCCTACGAGTTTGTGCTCCTCACGACCTTTCGCAAAAGTGGCGTTGGCGTTCCTACTGCCATGTGGTTCGCCCATGAGCAGGGCAGGCTCTACATGGTCACCGGTCGTATCACTGGCAAGATCAAGCGCATTCGCAATAATGGACGCGTATCAATCGCTCCCTGCGATCTGATGGGCAACGTGCTCGGACCACCGATCGAAGCCTATGCGCACGAACTGCCAGTTGCTCAGCATGCCCATGCTGATGCCATCTTAGCCCAGAAATATAGGGAGGAATACGAAATGGACTCCTCTGGTGAGGGAGGGGAAGAGTACGAAGAAACCTACATCGAGATCGTGAGCACAGAGTACTCTCCAGGCGTGGCGGCGAAGGAGGTGAGCTATGAGTGACCTTCCCTTCATCGCTGATGCGCGCTATCCCAGAGGATGCCCAGAACTCGATGAGGGCAAATGGTTCCAGTGGCGAAGTGTTGCCATGATTGAACTGAGTGCGCTCGATACCTATCAGTTCGTGAAAAGCATGCTTCCCCATTCGGCACAGACGATCCTGGAGGTCGACAGATATACCAGGCTGAGCGATCCAAGGCGTTCATATGCTGGTAGCACCTGCTGCAACACGGTGCGATGCGCCTCGAGTCGAGGTGAGGCAGGCATAGCGAACTCCTTTCTTTCTGAAGCACTGCGCTCCAGACACAACCACCCATGAGCACGTCCGCGTTCGCGGCCTCGAAGCAACAAAAAGGCCGTGAGCGCGTCACCAGCACCCATGGCCTTTCAACATGTGTGTACTTCTGAGCGATGGCTGAGCTTCTCAGCTCAGAAGCTGCTCAAGTACCTCCAAAAAAGGGCAGAATCCGGCCTTGGGCGAACAAGCTGAAGCCTACGATGCTTACTGCTGAGAGGCATACAGGTCCATTCCATGGCTGCTCTCCGTCCAAAACCAGACGAAACGTACTTTGAGGCACCCGTTCCATCTGCTGGCAGTGTACCTGGGAAACGCACGCGCTGTCAATGGTTGACGCGCAAGCCAGAATCCATCGCTTAGCTCTCAACATCTTCCGCAGAGGTTCCAAAGCGAGCTCTTCTGAGAGCGCCGAGACACATAACACAGCCAGCATGGGATGGCTGTCCCTCGTGAGCAACCATCCCGGTCGGTTTTCACGCCAGTCCCCAAGCTATCGCATTGACACTACTGATAAGGCCCCTCTTCAGCGATGATTTCCCGGCACAGCGTCAGGCACGCCTGGCAAATGTTCACTCCGTGAGGGCTAATGGCCAGATATGGCACGTGTTGCTGGTCTTTCCCACAGAACGAGCAGCGCAGCCCTTGCTCTTCCTGAGGTGCTTCCGGACCGTGGCTCAAGGCCGCGACGCATTCGTCACAGACGTAGACCCCGCTGGGTCCAGCGATGAGGCGCTGCACCTGGTCTTGCTGTTTGCGGCAAAAGAAGCACACCAGCATGGGCTTCCCCTTTTCATGAAGGACCTGGAGCATGTTCGCTCGCACCTCCTGCAGGCTGAGACCAAAGCGTGCCAGCACCCCCGCGCCTACGCCCTCTCCCTCCCGGAGCAATCCCAAGAGGAGGTGTTCGGTTCCGATGTAGAGATGGTGGAGGCGTTGCGCTTCATCGACGGCTAGCTCCACCACTTTCTTCGCCCGTGGGGTCAGGCCGATTTCACCAGACACGAGGTGATCCCCACGGCTAACAATGCCTTCGACGGCTTGGCGAGTCCGCTCGAGATCGACACCCATATGTGTGAGCACATTGCCTGCAACGCCTTCCCCTTCCCGGAGCAGGCCCAGCAGGAGGTGCTCGGTGCCGATGTAGTTGTGGTGGAGGCGCTGTGCTTCTTCCTGGGCGAGCTGCATGACTTTGCGGGCTCGCTCGGTGAACCGGTCGAAGTTTCCTCCCTTGTTCGTGCGTGCTTCGGCTCCCTTTCTGCAGGAGCAGGCTCGACGATGACGAGTCAGCCATCTGCCGACGGAGCGAATTACTCTTTGCGCTGTCATCTTCTGATCCTTTCCGTCTACTTGTTCCCACTCACCCAACGAGCGTCAACCGGTTCTCCCTGGCCTCCACGCCTGTGCCACAGACGCGCTCAATGCGTTCGGCCAGGGACGGCTCGCCCCATCGTCTGCGCCGGGGCGCTCGGCTGCGCGCCGCCAGTGCGTGCAAACCGCTGCAGGCAGGCCCGCGGCCCAACCAGCGCACCATCAAGCTATCGGCGCGGAAGGCAATGGAACGCGCCTGCGCATGCCAGCGCCAGGCGACCACCGCCCAGAGCGCCAGGGCAACCGGTGCTCCAACGAGGGGAAGGTGGTGCATCCAGCACACGATGAGCGCAATCCCTGCCAGCAGCATCAGGCCGACGAGCAGCAAGCGCGTCAGCCTGGAGGCCAGCTTGCGCGAGCAGGTGGAGCGCGCAAGCCCTGTCGCCAGCAGCACATCGAGTTCATCCCGCTCCATGTTTGTCGCTGCGTCCAGCGGCAGGGTGAGCCGGATAGTTCGCCTGGCCAGCCACGAGCCACGCACTACCGGCTCGTGGCTGCGCGGCGCAAGCCGGTAGCGCAGCCTCGCCTGAGTCGAAGGGATGCCAGCCTCTGAGGCGATCCGCGCAAAAGCGTCCTGCATCGCTGTGGGCACAAAGGCTCGCAATCGTTTGCGCGGAAGACGCAGGCGAAAGCCGCGTCTGCACCGTGCGCTTGCATGCACCCCGAGTCGATGGTGTACAGCGTGCCACGAAGCAGGCGGGAGGGACTGCTCCGGCAATGGGGGGCCGTAGTAGGCGCTCAAGCGCTGTTCCATGTCTCCTGGTTCTGCTTGCTTATTTTGACTGATGTTGTGTTCGTTCATGGCAACTCACCTCTCTTCCTCGCTCAACAGCACGCGCAGACGCGCCCGCGCTCGATTCAATCGTGATTTGACCGTGCCGACCGGCCAGCCCAGCACCTGCGCGATGTCCACTTCCGTCAGGTCGGCTCCGTAGCGCAGCGCGATGACGCGCCGCTGTTCGGTGCTGAGCTGCGCGAGCGCTCGCCGCACCACTTCACGCTCTGCCACGCGCTCTTGCACGTCTCCCTGTTCCAGATGATCGTGTGATCCGGTCGGAACTTCGGATGCCAGCACATCATCCAGGGAAAGAGGTCGCAAGTACGTGCGCTGCTTTTCCATCACGTCGAGCGCGTGGCGATAGAGGATGCGCATCAGCCAGGGACGAAAAGGGCAGCCTTTCTTGAAGCGCGGCAGCCCACGCCAGGCCAGCAGAAACGCGCCCTGGGTGATCTCTTCTGCCAGCGCCCGCTGATGGCAGAGACGCAGCGCCGCCGCCATAGCCGGGGCATGATGGGCCTCCCAGAGCTGCCGAAAGGCCTCCTGGTCTCTATGAGCCGCGCGCTCGATGAGTGTATCCTCGCAAGTCGTCACGCATGTCCTCCTTCTGTAGCAATAGTACACCCGAAAGTGGGCAAAAGGTTCCCGACATCCCCTCGGTTCATGCATGCTCTCTCACACAGAGCTTTTCCTGAAGTTCACCTCGTGCCAGATCACCTATCTAGACAAGAAGAGATGCCCATGCTATTGTTCCCCCTGCGACCTTTGAGCATCAACAAGGGGTGATAGAGATACCAGGAGAGAAGAGTGACGGCTCGACTGATGGTCTTCCTCGACGATGGTGGCGTCATGAACGATAACCGCACACGTGCCTTGCAGTGGCAACAGTTGGTCAGCGAGTACTTCGTCCCGCTGCTCGGTGGCTCACCTGAAGCGTGGTCCCGCGCGAACCGGGTGGTCGCTGACCGCCTGTTCGAGCCAGAGGCCTGGCGAGGGCGGGTTCAGGCTGCTGCCGATTACCGGGGCTTTGATCGCGACTACCAGGTCGATTGGCTGTGGGGCATGTGCGCGTTGGTGGGGGTGGAGACCCCACCCGAAGAGGAGTGCCTGCGCCTTGCTCGTCGCGCGGCGGCCTTTATTACCCGCCGCGTCCAGGCGGCCTTTCCCGGCGTGGTGGACACCATCCGCACGTTGTACCGTCAAGGATATACGCTCCACACGGCCTCTGGCGAGTCCTCACTCGATCTGGCCGGCTACCTGCAGGCCATGGAGGTGCGCGAGTGTTTCGGTCGCCTCTATGGTCCAGATTTGATCGACACATTGAAAGAAGGACCGGAGTACTACGAGCGCATCTTCGCTGATCTCGGCATCGCGGTCGCAGATACCCTGGTGGTCGATGATAGTCCTCGCGCCATCGGGTGGGCTGTGCAGGTGGGCGCGCGTGCGGTGCTTGTCGGGGACTCGTCACTCCCGCGTACCGAAGTGCCCCCTCATATTGGGAGCCTCGTCGAACTGCCGGCTCTGCTTCAACAACTGGACTGGTTCAAAGCATAGAGGCTATCGCGTAGCTCGGGTGGAGCAAAGAGGCCAGGCGACAGTTGAGATAGCTGCCACTGGTTCTCGCGGGCATCCTGCTCTCGGCGAGAACAACGGTGCCGTCGGGCGATGGTTCTCGCACTGCCTCGGCACGAAACCCTTGCTGTCTTCACGTGCCTCTGGTACAGTGACAACGACGGAACGCGTCGTCAGGAGACATGAGGAGGGGAGTCGTGTCAGCACTGAACATCTTCCTCGATGATGGCGGGGTCATCACCGACAAGCAGCGGCGAGCCGCCGAGTTTGGGCGCCTGGTTGGCGACTACTTTGTGCTGCTGCTCGGCGGGACTGCAGAGGCCTGGACCTGCGCCCACCGCGCGGTGGTTGACCGGCTGGCCGAGCCGCAGTCGGCGAGCGCGCTCACCGCTGCTGATTTCGTGAGCTTTTATCGGGCGTATCAGCTCCACTGGGTGGCAGAGATGTGCGAACTGCTGGACCTGCCCACACCGCCCGAGGAGGACTCTTGCATCGTCAGGGGTACGTGCTGCACACCGCCTCCGGGTCGTGCTCTCTGGAACTGGCCGGGTCTTGTGAAGGGATGGGTGTGCGGCACTGCTTCCGCCATCTCTACGGGGCCGACCTGATCAATACCTTCAAAGAAGGCCCGGAGTACTATGCGCGCCTCTTCGCCGACGCTGGCGTGCAGCCTGAGGGGGCGCTGGTCGTCGATGACAGCGCTGACGCCACTCGTTGGGCAGCCCGGCTCGGGGCCAGAACAATCCTGGTCAGCGCCTCGCCTCATCCCGAAACAGGTGCGACCCCCCACCTTGGGAGCCTGGCCGAACTGCCAGGTTTCCTCCGGCAATGGCGGTGAGGCGGTCAGCAGCAGTGCACGTTTGTCGGCTCGCCCTTCCAGACCGAGACACGAGCAGGAAACGATCGCGGCCACTTGACAGCGGACGCTGGTCGTGGTTATCATGATGAGTAGGAAAGTAGTAGCCTAAGGAAGACAGGAAACGATGCGGCATCGCTATTGACGTTGGTGCTCCACAAAACCAGACTTCTGTTCCCTTCCTCTCCTGTGCAGAGTCGCATTTGAGGCGGTTTGTGTTGTTCTGATTCCCCCTTGCTCTAATCTGGGCTTTTCTCATCCCTCCAGTCGAGCTCCACCGTGTCCTGCTCCCAGAGCCTTCTTCACTATATTTGATGATCTATGTTCAAGGAAAGGACAGAGCAAGATGCAGATGCGTGTTGGGTTATTACAGATGGCCGACTGTGGTCCCCGCAAAGAAGACCTCCAGGCCAAAGGAGAAGCCTCTTGCCGCCAGGCGGCAGCCATGGGCGCGGATATCGCGCTCTTTCCCGAAATGTGGTATATGAGCGACCATCATTTCGTCAACCGCTCTTGGAGACACGACTACGAACTCTGGAGAGGAAAGCACCTGTGGGGCAAAGCCGAGTGGCATCCCGACCAGGAGTTCGAGGAGCAGATTCAGCGCTGGCACGCGCAGGCCATTGGCAGAGACGATCCGTATATCATACACTTTCAACGATTAGCGCAGGAGTTGCGCATGGCTATCGCCCTCACTTACCTGGAACGCTGGCCGGGGGGGCCGCGCGATACGGTGTCGCTGATCGACCGGCACGGGGAGCTGGTGCTGACCTACGCCAAGGTGCACACCTGTGACTTTGACCCGGTCGAGGCGACGTGTACACCGGGAGACAGCTTTCCGGTGTGTACACTGGATACAGCACAAGGGCCGGTCAAGGTGGGGGCCATGATTTGCTATGACCGGGAGTTTCCTGAGAGCGCACGGATGCTCATGCTTGGGGGAGCAGAGCTGATCCTGGTTCCCAATGTGTGCGACATGGAACTCAATTTCATTGCCCAGGTGCGAACGAGAGCCATCGAGAACATGGTCGCTATCGTCTTGACCAACTATGCTGTGCCGGATGCGAATGGGCATTCCATCGCCTTTGATCCCATTGCCTTTACCGAGCACGGCTCGCGTGATAGCCTGGTCGTGGAAGCCGGGGAACAGGAAGGAGTCCCCCTGGCGTCCTTTGATCTGGAGGCGATCCGCGCGTACCGGGCGCGCGAGTCGTGGGGCAATGCCTTCCGGAAGCCGCACCGCTACGGCCTGCTGGTCGAGCAGCACGTCGAGGACCCATTTGTACGTGTGAATATCCATGGCGAGCCTTACCAGAGCAGCAAACGATAGAGAGCACGTTCAGAGTGGCATGATCGCTTTTATCTCGGTCATGCCACTCCGGATCGGTGTGTTGTGTCTGTCGGAACGTCGCTGGTATATCTCTCCATCCCGGTTCCGACCTTGACCGGAACAGCCAGACCTTTTGTGAGGTCCACGCTGAGCAAACAACCACGCCCCATGCTCGCTATCTTGGCCGCGGTCTTTACCGACCAACCACTTCCCGGTGCCTGGGGAATCTAAGGAGGAACCCACCGATGCCTGAGCAAGCCTTGACGATTACCATCAAACCAGCAGAAGCGTCTCAATTGGAGGTATTGGAACAGGAGTTCTCTCCCGATACGCTCTCAAAACCTCATCACAAGCGCTATGAAGTGCAGCAACGAGGGGAAGGAGTCTATCTCATCGCCTGGCATGGTCACACCCCTGTTGGTCACTTCTTGCTGCGTTGGAGCGGCCCTGATGATGCGCGTGTCATGAAATATATTGATGTGAAACACAGTGCCTTCCTGGAAGCAGGAGCGACACGCGTTGCCTATCGGAGAAAGGGTGTCGCGACGGCGCTCATTCGAGAAGCTGAGCGAGTAGCAAGAGCAAAAGGAAGCACTGATAATCCAGAAGCCAAACGCCTGTATGAACACTTGGGGTATGACGATTGGGGACGAGGGGAATTTCTTATCAGCTGGGAGTACATCGATAAGCATGGCAACCCGGGGACGGAATCAGAGGTGGTTATCTATATGCACAAACGCCTGTAGGCAAAACTCCTGCATCTCATGAACGAGTCTTCCACGAAGCGGCCGAAACAGGTTGCCAACTCCGTCCCTCACATCGCGTTCTTCGCTCGTTGCGCCGTCAATACCGTTGTCATTTGGGACTATCCGCTCTTCTACCACCATGGCATTATGGAACAGCCTCTGCGACCCCCTCCTTGAGGAGGTACTCACGTGATGGATCAAGGTCTTGAGGCGTTCGACCGATCGACGATTCTGCCCTTCTGGTCGTCCAATTCCTAATACCCTGGCCTGGCTGTTGATGCGTTCTCAAGAGGTGCAGTTCTCATGCAGGTCGTGTGGGAAAGCGGCCCATCGCGATGTGCGCCGATGCACAGTCGGGTCCTTGTTGGGCCCAGTGCTTCTTCTAAAAAGAGCCATTTTCATGGCCGGTGGCGAACGCCGGTATACGAGCGACTCACGGGAAATCGGCTCCCGTCGATGTTGGTGAACTGGCGAGTTCATAAGGATCGCTCCTTGTATGATTGGCCCCGGAAGCAATGCAAGCCGACCAGCAATAGCTCTGGAATTCCAGAATCACTATCCGTGATGTAAGGCCGATTTGCTCCTCAGCTACCTCTTCTACCCAGTGTCCTCGCGACTCTCATCCCCTACTCGTGAGTTCGAGGGGCGCCAATCCTCAGGGTATGTCCGTCCACGTCTTCAATCAGCATCTCGCGCATTCCCCACGGTTTATCAGTGGGCGGCTCGGGAATCTTCACCGCCTTTTCCAGGTACTCTTGATACAGGGCAGCTAGGTCCTCTACTGACGCAAGATCAAGGTACATCCACATGCCGGGACCGCCTTGCGCCTCCTGGGCCAATGACACACAAAAGTCACCCCGGCTCACTTGAGCAAATGTCGGCAGCGCTTGTCCGCGTGGCCAGCAAAACACCTGCTCAAAACCCAGCACGTTGCAGTAGTAGGCAAGGCTCGCGGCCACGTTTTTGACGTTCAAAATTGGATTACCCCCCGTAAATACCACCTGTTTCTGACTCGTTTCCATGTTGACTCCCTCCTTCGCGCTTAGGGGCATGGTCAGGATTTCAGCAACGCTGCTGCGCTCCTGCTTATGAAGAGCGAGACACCTTCCGTCTCTCACGTGAAAGCGCGGAGACAGCATCCCACTTTTCATAAGCGAAGGACACGCTAGACTCGTGACCGATGCCGCAACCTTTCTCAAAAACGTTCTGGTACTGTATTCTGTGGCCGTCTATAAAACCGGAAAGGGCACGCCTCTCGATTTTCCGAGGATCAAGCGCAAAAGGAATCAGCCCAAAAACACTCATGGTACGATTAAGAGAGCTGGAAGAAGCAGGATTCTTACCAGAAAAGTCTTTCCAGGATTCCCGCTTCATGTCGAGTACTTTGCCACCGAGCGAGGGAAAGTGCTCGGCAACGTCATCCGGGCCATGGATGAATGGGGAGAAAAGGCCTAAGCGAACCCGGCGCATTTCAAGCAGCGCCCGGTGGAAGCCAGGTACGACCTCGAAAAAGCGCAAGCTACCCACCTATCGGTCAAGAAACGACTGAGCTGCATGGTGGCAAATGATAAGTTACCGATGGATATCATACTGCTTCTCGCCTGCTTCCGTCCGTCTTGCCCCGCTCGGCGGCTGCGCTTCAGTCGACACCTCAGGCCACACTCTTCCTCATACAGCGCGAAGAGCACGAACGAGAGCAGACAGTCCATACGCGAGGGCCTCCTGCTCGTCCGGCTTGAGTTCTGCCAGCAGGCGCTGATGTCGTTCCGCCAGACTCCTGGCCAGACGCGAGGCAGCCTCGTGCCCTGCATCACTCAAATGCAGTCGGAGTATCCGCGTATCGTGAAGATCGCGCACCCGCTTCACCCATCCCCGCCGCTCCAGGTGCTTGATGAGGCGACTCACCGTACTTTTCTCGAGGTGCAGTTGCTCTGCCAGCACTTGTTGCGACATCGGTGCCTCGGCGGAGAGCGCCATCAGCGCAAACATCTCGGAGAGCGAGAGGGAGAAGCCGGTAGGCACCTGGTCAGGCCGGTGCAGCCCTAACGCCTGGAGAAACTCGCCAAATAAATCCTGTAACTGCCTAGTATCCATACCGCTATTCTACCATGAGACAGTTGCACAAAGCAACCATATAGTTGTATACTACAACCATACAGTTGTATTGTGCAACTATGTAGATCGAGGCAACTGCTTACGAATGCAGTTCTTGTCATTGTCTTGAGAGGAGAAATGACATGCACAGGCATGAGATCAGGGAACATTCGGAAGTCAGCCACTTGAGCCACTTGAATTCCCTGTTTACCGGCTGGGGAAGTCGCGTCTATGATGTGGTGATGGTGCGACTGACCAGGAGATTGTATCAACGAGTCATCGCAGACCTTGCCGCCCTCCGGCTGGTTGAGGGGAAGGTGCTGGACGCCGGAACCGGTCCGGGCACGTTAGTCAGGGAGCTTGCCCGAAGGCTTCCAGGGTTTCAGGTCTACGGCATCGACCTGTCGGAAGATATGATCCGGCTGGCACGCGCACATGCCAGGCGTGAGCAGGTAGAGGAGCGGGTGCATTTCGAGAGCGGTGATGTCGACCATCAGCATGCATCATTGGTTTGAACTCGAGCAACCCTTGCGAGAACTCTACCGGGTGCTGCGGCCAGGTGGACGGTTGTGGATCTATGACTTCCGATTCGTCAAAGCGCAGACGGTGGAGAAGGCGCTCGCCAGGACGCCCTTTGCGGAAACTGCACTCGAGCACCGGCTGGTGCGAACGGGAAGAAGCCCGTTCGCGCTCTATAGGCGCTTTGCCCTGCAGAAGACGGCGCATCGCGATCACCAACACGACTGAGGGTTGACAGGTGAAGCCGGACGAGCGGTGAGATGACCGGCCCATCCACTTCCAGTTCTGGGGTGATGAGTTGCGCATCGCCACACCCTCCCACTATTGGCGGCTACCCGCAACTTCGCGCTCGTCCGGCATCTCGAATACCCACGAGGTACATGCATCTTTTGTGACCAGCCGTGAATCGGTGTCATGTAACCCCTATCATAACGCTCTTGGCGACAGGTGTACCCATTGGATGAGAAGGAGGATCAGAGCGAACTTCTTCGTATGCTCTCATAGAAGGGAAAGTCCTGGGGGCAGGAGCCGAACTGCAATCGCATCTGCCCTTCGTGGATGGCCCGAGCGTTGCGCCTTTCAGCCTACTGCAGCATCTTTGGCGAAAGATCGACGCCGACAACAAATCCCTCTGCTGCTCTTGCCGCGAGAGCTTGAATCAACGCGCCTGGGCCAAAGCCCACCTCCAGGATGCGATCGTCATGCCCAATATCGAGGAGCGAGAGCGTCCACGCATTGCACTGTCGGGTTGAGCGAGCCATGATCACTCCCCCTAAGCGGCCCAGAAGCCCTCGCGGATGACCAAACGTCGCGTCGAGAACGTTCATCATGTCGTTCCTCTTTCCCTGTCGCTGAAGATACTTTCAACCTCTCTTTTCATACGATCCTTCTGGAGACTGGTTGTATCTCACTCATACTTCGTGCATTACTCGCGGGAAATCAGCTCTTTGTTGATTTTGGTGAACTGACGAGTTAGGGACAGGCACACGTATCGCACACGCCAGTTGTGGGGTCTTACATGGCAACCAGCCCTCCGCCAACAACCATCACGCAGGCTCCAAGGAAGCGGCTGCGCATCTGGCCTTCACTCAGAAACAATCGTGCCCACAGGATGGTGAAGATGGCGCTGAGCTTGAAAAGGGTAGTCACATACCCAACGAGGCCAAGCGCAATGGCAGTGAAGCCAAAGAGCGGGGCGACTCCTGCCAGGGCGATGGCGGCGAAAAGAGCACGTAAATGGGTACGCAGCCCCTGCCAGGTTCCTCTGATGGAAGCTGGCTTCTCTGGCCGAGATGAGCGGAATACCCCTGGGGTGAGGAGCACCACCAGCAGAGACGTTCCCAGGAGTGCTACCACCGGACCACTAGGAGGAGTCACATGCTCAATGGAGAGCTTTTCCAGGACGGTGGTGGCTCCCCACAGCGCGGAAGCGACAATAGCCAGCAGGGTTCCTGGTCGCTGAAGCAACACGCGCACTGGCGCGAGCAGCCCTGTTCGCGCTTCCTCGACCTCAAGGAGGTAGGCGCCGAACAGGACCACTGCCACGCCGATGGTTTGTCGTAGGCCAGGCGTTTCACCGAGTGTCGGCCAGGCGAGGAGGAGCGTGAAGGTGGGATTGAAGGTGAGCAGGGGGCTGACCAGCGAAGCATCGGCACGCGCAAGAGCGATGGTCGACAGCAGCGTGGCTGCCCAGTTGAGGAGTGCGGAAGCTACCAGTGCTGCGACAAAGATGCCATCGATGTGGGGGAGACGCGTCGTACAGGAGAACGGGATGCTCCCTTGTAGGGAAGTGACCGAGCACTGGGTGAGCAACAGGGTTCCTCCGAGGAGGATGGGCAGAGAAGCAGCATTGACGACCCAGGCCACCAGGGCTGGACGAGCATCCTGCAAGAGACGCTTGTTCAGAATGGGAAGAAAGGAGGTCAAGATGGTAGCAACGAGTGCCAGCAGAGCAGCCATGATGAATCCTTGTCTCACAGCAAAAACGAGACGGTCCTCTTTACTCTTCTCAGTCTATCATACAAGGAAAGGTTTCTCTTGACAGCTTCCATCACAGAAGTACTCTATTGAAGGAACATTTTCGAGCTGGCGAGGCACACTTCCCTTAGCCTGAGCGCGAAGCCGCGCACTGTGAAAGATCAGCTGGTGCGATCCAGGGACACGCAAATAAGAGGAAAACTCTCTCTACTGAGGTCTTGACAATCGCATTTTGTTCAAGTATTCTATTATTCAATAGAATACTTGAACATACCCGTTATCTTTCCGTTTCAGATCGAGATTCTGAGAGCGTCAAGGAGGTCTTCATGGAGAGTCCGAGCATCACCCATCTCACTGCGACAGAAGTTGCCCAACTCGATCCCTATGCGTTCCTCGCCCTGCTTGGCAAGCGTGTGATCCACCCCGGCGGGCATCGTTCATCCGAAGAGTTATTCCGGCGGGCGGGCTTTCAGCCGGACCAACAGATCCTGGATGTGGGCTGTGGCGTCGGTACGTCTGCCATGGCCATCGCCCGCCGCTTCGGGGCGAAGGTAACTGCGGTCGACATCTCTCCCATCATGCTCGCCCGTGCCCGCTCGAATGTCCAGCGCACCGGGCTTACTGGACAAGTTACCGTCACTTATGGCGATATTCTCGCGCTGGACTTTCCCGACAACCGCTACGATCGTGTGATTGCCGAAGCCGTCACGATGTTCGTCGACCGCCCGCGTGCCGTGCGGGAACTCATCCGGGTCTGCAAGCCCGGTGGGCGCGTCCTCGCCACCGAATTCTTCTGGCGAGAGCCGCCTCCTTCCGAGGCGCGTGAAATTTTCCTGGGCCAGGTCTGCCCTGGCATGCAAGTCGACACGCTGGAGGAGTGGGTGCGCCTCTACGAGGAGGCAGGGCTGGGCAACACGCAGGTCGTCTCTGGTCCCTTTGAAATGATGACCCCCGCTGGCTTCCTCTCCGATGAAGGGGTCGCCAACTGCCTGGCGATCATGGGCCGCGCCATGACCCGCCTGTCTTACCTGCGCAAGATGGCCTGGCTCATGCCACGCTTGCAGCGCGCTGTGCCCTACCTGGGCTACCTCCTCGTCGTGGGTGAGAAGCCAGCAACCGTCCAAGGAGGAGCGGCAGTGCAAGCCGAGGAGATGGCAGAAGGCGTCTCCCCTGAAAGGATGTCGTGAAACACATGGACCACCAAGAGAAGCGAGCCTTCAAGAACCACCTCTATGAGCAATTTGCGCGCATCGGCAAAGCCTTGTCGAGTTCGCACCGCCTCGAACTCCTCGAGGTGCTTGCCCAGGGGGAACACAGCGTGGAAGCGTTAGCACAGGAGACCGGCATGTCGGTGGCCAATGCCTCGCAGCATCTCCAGGTCCTGCGGGTCGCTCAACTCGTCGAGGTGCGCCGCGAGGGCGTCTACATCTACTACCGTCTGGGAGACGAGCGTGTGTTCCGCCTGTGGCAGGCCATGCGCGAGGTCGGGGAGGCGCGCCAGCGCCTGATCGAGGGGGATGTCGTCCTGCTGGATGTGCGTCCCGTGGAGGAATACGAGGCCTCGCATCTGCCCGGCGCCCTTTCCATGCCGGTGACCGACCTGGAGGCCCGTCTCCCCGAGCTGCCTCGCGAGAAGGAGATCGTGGCCTATTGTCGCGGTCCCTATTGTGTGTTTGCCGATGAGGCGGTTGCCCTCCTACAAACGAATGGGTACCAGGCACGCCGCCTCGCACAAGGGCTTCCAGACTGGCGAGCGCTGGGGCTGCCGGTTGAGAGCGGAACAGGAGCACACCCATGATGACCATTGATGTCGAGACCTTGAGGAGATGGCTGGAGGAGGGACGACCAGTCACGATCCTGGATGTACGTCCGACGGCTGAACGGGCAGAATGGGCCATTCCTGGCAGTCTCCATGTTGATGCCTATGATGCGCTCAAAGCGCACGATCCAGCAGCGCTCGCCGACGTGGACGTTCCGAGCGATGGACCGGTCGTGACGGTGTGCGCGGCTGGCAAAACCAGCCTGATTGCCGCCGAACAGCTTGCTGCGCGTGGCGTCGAGGCCATGTCCCTGGAGGGAGGAATGAAAGCCTGGAGCCTGGCCTGGAATGCAGCCGAGGCGCCCATACCAGCTAGCTTCGTGCGGGTGATCCAGGTGCGACGGACTGGCAAAGGCTGTCTTTCCTACCTCATTGGGGCAGGCGAAGAAGCTGCCGTCATCGATGCCTCTCTTGACCCCCAGGTGTATCTTGATCTGGCTGCGCAGCACGGGTGGCAGATTACCAGCGTACTGGAGACCCACATTCACGCCGATCATCTCTCCCGATCGCGCCAGCTCGCCGAACGGAATGGAGCGATGCTCATGCTTCCCGATCAGCAGCGGGTCACGTTCCCGTTCACGGCCATCCATGACGGCGAGCGACTCCCAACAGAGACGATGCAACTGATAGCTCTCCGAACGCCAGGGCACACACCAGAAAGTACCTGTTACCTGCTGGAAGGGCAGATGCTCTTCACGGGCGATACACTCTTTCCGACGGGCGTAGGGCGTCCCGACCTGGACGCCAGTCCCCAAGAGGCGCAGGCACGTGCTGATGCCCTCTACCACAGCCTGCACAAACTGCTGGCGCTCCCAGCAGAGACGCTGGTGCTTGCCGGACACAGCAGCGCGCCGACTCCCTTTGATGGTGTGCCCATCATGACCACCTTGAGGGAGGTTAGCGAGCAGGTGGGTATCCTGCACGCCACCCGCGCCGATTTTGTCCGCATCCTGCTCTCCCGGCTTCCAGCAGCACCCCCCAACTACGCTCAGATCGTGAGGCTCAATGAGCGAGGACTGCTCCCAGAACAACCGGTGACCGAGCTAGAAGCAGGAGCCAATCGCTGTGCCATCTCCTGATGGCATCTCACTTCCTGCTCAATACATACAATAGAGAGCAAGAAGCTCATAAAAGGAAGGAGGTCATGATGAGTGACCGTCTAGGGACAGAACCGAGTCTTGACCTGGGTCGCTTGCACCAAGCCATCCAGGAGGAATACACGGCGGTGGCGCGAGACCCTGATCGAGGCTATCACTTCCACACCGGTCGTCCACTCGCAAGCCTGCTTGGCTACCACGATGACTGGCTGGAAGGTCTTCCCGAAGGCTCGATCGCCTCGTTCGCTGGCACGGGCAATCCCTTTCGCATCGGCCACCTCCAGCCCGGTGAGCAGGTCGTCGATGTCGGCAGTGGCGCCGGCCTCGATAGCCTGATCGCGGCGAAGATGGTCGGCCCAGATGGACAGGTCATCGGGGTCGATATGACCCCGGCGATGCTCGAAAGGGCGAGGAAGAGTGCCCGCGAAGCCGGGTCAGGCCATGTGGAGTTCCGGGAGGGCCTGGCCGAGTCGTTACCCCTCCCTGATGGCTGGGCCGATGTGGTCATCTCCAACGGCGTCCTCAACTTGCTGCCGGACAAACTCGCGGCCTTTCAGGAGATGGCTCGCGTGCTCAAACCCAGCGGTCGCCTCCAGATCGGGGATATCCTGGTGCAGCAGGCGGTGCCAGAAGACGCGAAACAGCAGATCGATCTGTGGACGGGCTGAATTGCCGGTGCTCTGCTGGAAGCAGAACTGAAGGCCACAATCATGGCGGCGGGTTTCGTTGACTTCGAGATCACCTGGCAAGCGGACGTCTTCAGTGGCGCTCCTCAAGCGAGTAGCGCCGCAGAATTCGGGACACAAGGTATCAACTTCCGCGCGCGCAAGGCGGCACATGAGCAGGAGTGGCATGCGGCGAGGGCCTCGCTCGCCTGTGAAGTCCCCCTCAAGCCCACGGCACTGCTGGGTGCCGATGCCTTCTCAGATGCAGGCGACAAAGGCGAAAGCGAGCCTTGAGATGCTTTTTGGAGTCTTTAATGTGAAGTAAACAGGACACAGGAGAAAGCGCATTGCCATTTCCTCACACGAAAAGACCGCCCCTGGAAGGGGCACAACCCGCCGTTCAACTTGGCTTGGGTGCCAATTGGCAACAGTTTACGCTGCTGATGATCGTCAATGCGTTCGTTGGCGGCATGGTGGGCCTCGAACGCAGCATTGTGCCACTGCTTGGCCACCAGGTGTTCGGCCTGGCTTCGACGACGGCGGTGCTCTCCTTTATCGTGAGCTTCGGTGTGGTCAAAGCGGCTTCCAATCTCTTCGCAGGCCGCCTCGGCGACCGCATTGGACGCAAGGGCGTCCTGGTGGCTGGCTGGCTGGTCGGGCTGCCGGTGCCGTTGCTCATCATCTTTGCCCCGGCCTGGGGCTGGGTGGTCTTCGCCAATGTCTTGCTGGGCATCAACCAGGGCCTCTGCTGGTCAACCACCGTCATCATGAAGATCGACCTGGTGGGCCCGGCCCGCCGCGGACTGGCGATGGGACTCAACGAAGCGGCTGGCTACGGTGCGGTCTCGCTGGCCGCCATCGCCGCTAGCTACCTGGCCGCGACGTATGCGCTGCGGCCCCAACCGTTCCTGCTCGGCATCGGCTTTGCCCTGGCGGGTCTGCTGTTCTCGCTCTTCTTCGTGCGCGAGTCGCATGGGCACGCCCGCCACGAGGCAGCGCTGCTGGCACATCCCTCCGGGCAAATGGCAGGTTCAGTACTGTCGTCTCCGGCCGCCACCGGTGATCGACCCACATCGCCCTCATTCAAGGACATCTTCCTGCTCACCTCGTGGAAGAACCGGACGCTCTTTGGGGTCAGCCAGGCGGGCCTAGTGAACAACTTGAATGATGGCCTGGCCTGGGGAGTGTTTCCGCTCTTCTTTGCTGCCGGTGGTCTGAGTATCGCGCAGATTGGCCTCTTGGCGGGCATCTATCCGGGGGTCTGGGGCGTCGCGCAGTTACTGACGGGCGCGCTCTCTGACCGGCTCGGACGCAAAGACATGATCGTGGGAGGCATGCTGCTCCAGGGGATGGCCATCGGACTGCTGCCGCTCGTGCATGGCTTCGCGTGGTGGGTCGTGGCGATGGTGCTGCTTGGGCTGGGGACCGCCCTGGTCTATCCGACGCTGCTCGCGGCAGTCTCCGATGTGGCTCACCCGGCGTGGCGTGCCTCGGCGGTGGGCGTCTACCGGCTCTGGCGTGATAGTGGCTATGCCATCGGGGCCCTACTGGCCGGGGTGCTGACCGACCTCTTCGGGGTCTCCTGGGCCATCGGCGGCATCGCTGGCGTGACTTTCCTTTCAGGGGTGATCGTCCAGGCAGTGATGGCGGAAACCTTGCCGAGTAAACCGTTGGCGCAGACACCATCAACGTAATGGGGCGAGAGCAGACGGGAGACGCCAGATGAAAGAGCAAGCGCGAGCACAGGCCCGACAACTCGCCCAGGAGTTTGTGCAACGGGGGGATGCAACAGGCTGGTTTGAAAGACTGTACACGCAAGCTCAGGGAAATGAGCAGGCCATCTACTGGGCTAAGATGGTCAGTAATCCCAACCTCATCCATTGGCTTAATCGCCGAAACATTCAGGGCAAAGGAAAGCTCGCCCTCGTAATTGGGTGTGGGCTGGGTGATGATGCTGAGGAGCTGGCGCACCGAGGCTTTGAGGTGGTCGCCTTTGATATCGCTCCGACGGCCATTGACTGGTGCCAGAAGCGGTTTCCTCATTCACCGGTAGAGTATGTGGTGGCAGATGTATTCGAGCCTCCCTCAGCCTGGCAAGGAAGCTTTGACTTTATCTTTGAAGCGTACACGTTACAGGTCTTGCCTGCTGATGTGCGCAGCAAGGCAGCCACTTGTATCGCGGATTTGCTTGCGAACGCTGGCACGCTGCTCGTGGTCTGTCGCGGACGTTCTCCCCAAGAGTCTCAAGGGGAGATGCCCTGGCCGTTAACAAAGGAAGAGTTGGAGGTGTTCCAGAGCGCCGGGCTCCGGCAAGTGCAGTTTGAAGACTATTTCGACCAGGAAGAGCCACCAACGAGGCGATTCCGGATGGAGTATCAACGAGCACCCATCCGCTGAAAGCGGTAGCTCCTCCGATCACGTTGAGCGAACGCAGCAACACTGGCCTGGCACTGTTGCGCATCTTCGTGGGCTATCTCTGGTTCCAGCAGTTGTTCTGGAAGCTGCCGCCCACCTTTGCCGGCCTGTATGGCTACGTCGTGCGTGAGTCACAGCACGCCATTCTCCCCGGCTACAGCACGCTGCTCCAGCAGACCTTTCTGGCGAGCTGCTCCAGCCTGTCATCGCCTGCGGGCTGCACGGCGTTTATGCCCCTGGCGGCCTGCGTCTGGACGGCTGAGCTGCTGGTGGCCATCAGCCTGCTGTTCGGCCTCTTCACCCGTTTGGGTGCCCTCCTGGCGACCATCCTCGCCCTGCAACTGTACGTGGGCCTGGCCTATACCGAGTGGATCTGGACGTATGGCATGCTGGTGCTGCTCGCGCTCGTCTTTGTCGCTGTGCCGGCAGGGC
>WNGP01002566.1_pt1 | contig 23823 bp, 17 predicted proteins | sample 5407671 | NCBI WGS metagenome assembly WNGP01 (sample SAMN13153381, study PRJNA577476) | soil metagenome | isolation source: 40 cm soil or saprolite under Garry oak tree replicate 2 | place: USA:California | collected 2016-06-15
AAGGCTGAGCCGGTTCCCGCCTACCGGCTCCTGGCGGTGCGCGACGCGCCTGAGCGGCGGCACGAGGCGCTGTTCGTCGGCCGCGAGCGCGAGCTCGCCGTCGTCCGAGACGCATGGGAGCGGGTGCAGGCCGAGCAGCGCTGCGAGCTTGTGACGGTCGTCGGGGACGCCGGCGTCGGCAAGTCACGCCTTGTCGCCGAGTTCCTGCGCGGCGTCGAAGCGCCGGTCCTCAGCGGCCGCTGCCTCCCCTACGGCGAGGGGATCACCTACTGGCCGGTCGTGGAGGTGTTGAAACAGCTGGCCGTGCTGCCCCCGGACGAGATCGCGGCCGCGGCGATCCGGTCGGTGCTCGGCGAGACTGAGACAACGACTTCCGCGGAGGAGATCGCCTGGGCGGTCCGCAAAACGCTGGAGCACGCTTCGGCGGAGCGGGCACTCCTGGTCGTCTTCGACGACATCCAGTGGGGCGAGGAAACGTTTCTCGACCTGATCGAACACGTGGCGCTCCTATCCTCGGGGGTACCGATCCTGCTGCTCTGCATCGCGCGGCCCGAGCTCACCGACAGCCGTTCCGGATGGCCGGTCAGGCTTCGGCTCGAACCCTTGGGCAAGGAAGACGTCGAGGAACTGATTCCCGAGCGCATCTCGGGAGAATTGCGCGCAAAGATCGCAAATGCGGCCGGGGGTAATCCACTCTTCATCGAGGAGATGCTGGCGATGGCCGGCGAGGCCGGCGGCGAGGTCGTCGTCCCTCCCACCCTGCAGGCGTTGCTCGCGGCGCGGCTCGAGCTGCTCGAAACGGCGGAGCGGAGCGTGCTCGAACGAGGCGCAATCGAGGGCGAGATCTTCCACCGGGGTGCCGTGCAGGCACTCGCACCCGAAGGGACCCAGGTCACCCCACGGCTGGCCGCGCTCGTCCGCAAGGAGCTGATCAGGCCGGACAGACCACACCTCGCGGGCGACGACGGCTTCCGCTTTCGCCACCTCTTGATCCGCGACGCGGCCTACGAGGCGCTGCCGAAGACGACCCGCGCCGAGCTCCACGAGCGCTTCGCGAGCTGGCTGGAACAGAGGGCCCCCGGCCTCGTTGAGCTGGACGAGATCCTCGGTTACCACCTCGGACAGGCTCACCGCTACCGCGTCGAGCTTGGTTCCGTCGATGCAGACGCACAAGCACTCGCAGAGCGGGCGTCCAAGCGGCTGCAGGCGGCAGGCTTGCGAGCAATCGCACGTGGCGACATGCCTGGGGCAGCCAATCTTCTCGGTCGGGCCGCCCAGCTGCTGCCGAAGAAAGACCCGACTCGCTTGGAGCTTTTGCCCGACTTGGCTACCGCCCTGACCGAGGTTGGCGATCTATCGCAGGCCGATTCCATCCTCGCGGAGACTGTCGAGGCGGCGCGGGCGGTTCGCAACGAGCGTCTGGAGTGGCGCGCACGTCTCGGTCGCGCCTCCGTCCAGGTTTGGATGGGCGGCAGCCAGGAGCAGGGCGCCGCCGTCGCCGCGCAGGCGGTGGAGGCCTTCGCGCGGCTCGGAGACGACCTGGGCCTCGCCCGCAGCTGGAACCTCATCGGCGTCACGCGTCTCTGGGTCGGCACGACGGGAGCTGCAGAGGAGGCCTGGCAGCACGCGATCGAGCATGCCCGCCGGGCTGGAAGTCTCGGTGAGGAGGCGCAAGCTCTGTCGTGGCTCCTCATCGGCACCTGGATGGGACCGAAACCTGCTGAGGATGGGGTCCGGCGTTGCCAGGCGATCCTCGAGCGCTCGCCCACTCGCCAGGTCGAAGGCATGGCGCTTCTCGAGCAGGGGCCGCTGCTGGCAATGTGCGGCCGCTTTTCCGAGGCGCGGGAGCTGTTCCGGCAGGGGAAAGAGATCATCGAGGATCTCGGGCTTGCGATCTTGGCGGCGGGCTTATCTCAGGAGTACTTCGACATCGAGATGCTCGCCGCAGATCCCAAAGCCGCCGAGGTCGAGCTACGGCGTGCCTGCGAGATCCTCGAGCTGCTCGGCGAGAAGGGCTTCCTCTCGACGCGCGCGGCGCTCCTCGCGCACGCTCTCGCTGCTCAAGGCCGCTACAAGGAGGCCGGACCCTTCATCGAGATCGCCGTTGAGGTCGGGTCTGAGGACGACCGGGCGACGCAGGCCCTTTGGCGCGCGGCCCGTGCCAAGGTGCTCGCCCGCCAAGGTGAGCTCGACGAAGCTCAGCGATTGGCGGAGGAGGCGGTCGCGATCGTCGCGCGGACCGACTGGCTGAATACGCGAGGCGATGCCCTGCTCGATCTCGCCGAAGTGCTCGATCTGGCCGAGAAGCCCGATGAAGCCGCCCCGCGGATCGCGGAAGCCCTTCATCTCTATGAGCAGAAGGGCAACATCGTCGCGGCTGCGAAGGCGCGCGAGCTGCTCGCCGAGCTGCGAGAGAAAGCGCCGTCCGCCCCCTAGCTCGGTCGGTCGCCGCTCAGGCCCTTACCGACTCGTCGGAGCTGCGTAGGCGCGGCCTAGACGGAATCGAGGACCGGCGCGCAGACTGGCGCGCACGGCCTTCGCGCGCAGATTTTCCCTGCAAGCAGCTGGTTACGCTGGAAGTCTTCAAAACCGGTGCGGTCGTGCAACCCACGGCTCGGTTCGGTTCGACTCCGGCGCCGCTCCGTAGAGCCAAATTACGTGCTATTCGAAGGTTGGCCGCTCCTCGCCCCCAACGGGTGAGCGGGCCCAATCTGGCCCGCTCACCCGGAAGACAATCCGTCAATGCGCCGTCGAGAAGCGCCTGCGGATCACAATCGTGCTGCCGGCGATGAAGAACAGCGCGGCCACGACCGTGCCGGCTCCGATCCCAGCGTCGGCCCAATCGAAGCCGTCCGACGGCAGCGCTCCTTGCCGTCCGACGGTCGTGGGGATCAACCAACTCCGATCCGCGCCGGTGAGCCCTTCACCAAGGTGCCGCGGCACCGGTTGAGGCTTCAGCCAGGCTCGGTCACTACCTGACAGACCTTCGCCGGGCCGGTGGGATGCAGCACTGGCCAGGGGCGCGGCGCTCGCCATCGCCACGACTGCGGTCCCGACAGCGGCGAGCCTGCGAAGCGTGGGGGTGCCATCGAACATCGTCCTCTCCTTGGGTCCGGGTCGCTCCTCCGCGACCTCTTGCTCCGACCATGTGGGGCGCCGCTAACGGCAGCCTGCGCGGAGGCTGTCTTTCGGCTAACGCCGGTGTTAGCGTGGAATCGAAGGAGGGCGTAACGTGGAGTTCCGGCTACTCGGCCCACTCGAGGTAAGCGACCACGGCCGCGCACTCGAGCTCGGAGGACGAAAGCGCCGCGCCCTGTTGGCGCTTCTGCTCCTGCACGTCAACGAGGTCGTTTCCAGCGACCGGTTGATCGAGGAGCTATGGGGCGAGGAGCCGCCGCAAGCCGCCGCAACGGCTCTCCACGGACACGTCTCTCGGCTGCGCAAGCTCCTCGCCGGCGAGGGCAGCTCTGAGCAGCTGCTGGTCACCCGACCGCCGGGCTACATGCTGCAGCTCGAGCCGGAACAGCTCGACCTGCAGCGATTCGAGCGGCTGCGCGCCGAAGCACGCGCTGCCCGCTCGAACAGTGACCTCGCGGGCGCTTCGACAGCGCTGCAGGCCGCTCTGTCGCTCTGGCGCGGACCGGCTCTGGGGGATCTCGCGTACGAGCGCTTTGCGCAAACCGAGGTCAACCGGCTCGAGGAACTGCGGCTGGCGACGATCGAGGAGCGGATCGATGCCGATCTCGCACTCGGCCGCCACGGCGATCTCATCTCCGAGCTGGAGCTTCTGGTGAGCGAGCATCCGTTGCGCGAGGGCTTCCGCGCGCAGTTGATGCTCGCTCTCTACCGATCCGGGCGCCAGGCCGAAGCGCTCCAGGTGTACCAGCAGGCGCGCGCGGCGCTCGTCGGGGAGCTCGGGATCGAGCCCGGCCAACCTCTGCGCGAGCTGCAGCAGGCGATCCTGCGCCAGGACGAATCCCTGGACGCACCACGCGAACCGCCGCCTTCAGAGTCAGCCACTGGGCGCAAGCAGGGGTCCTCGCGCAGCCGCCTCGCATTGCCGATCGCAGCGGCCTGTGCGATCGGAGGCGCCGTCGCTCTCGGCCTCCTCTTGCCGCGTGTTTTCGAAGAGAGCAAAGCGCATGCGAAATACCGGTCCGGCACCGTTCTGGTGGACCTGAAGACGCGCAAGCAGATCGGCTTCGTCCCACCCTCGCAGCTCGACTTTTCCGGGTTCCCTGTCTACTCCGGCGGACACTTTTGGCTGATGAACCTCACGACGAGCACCTTCGTGGAGGTCGATCCGAAAACGGGAAAGGTGCTGCACCAGTTTCCGCTGCCCTCCGGCGCGAGGGACACACCCTTTGCCGTCTCCGGGCACACGCTCTGGATTAGTGCCGGAGACGACCTGGTGAAGGTCGACACCACGCTCGGGCAGGAGATCGACCGGCTCCATCTCGACAAGATCGTCGGAACAAAGGGTCCGGCTGAGGGCGTCGCCGACGGCGGAGGCCTGGTCTGGGTCGGGAGGGACGTCGGCCTCGGGCAAGTCGCCGCAATCGATCCCCACACACGCAAGCTCAGGTACCGGTTCAACGGCGTCGTCCACCACACGAATCTCGCTTACGGCAGCGGAACTATCTGGGCAGCCGACGATGCCGGTGTCGACGTGATCAACCTGAGTGCGGACACCGTCACCAAAGTGCGCGACATCGAGACGGTAGATCCCTTCTACGGCCCCGGCTCGGGCGGGAACTCCGTTACGGCCGGGGGCGGCTTCGGCTGGGCGACGGACTCGGCGCGAGGAGTCGTCTACAGGATCGACCGAAACGGACGAAACGTGGCGTATCACATCGGCCTCGGCGCGAACGGCGCCTCGTTCAGCGACGGCGTGCTCTGGGCTCGCAGCGAAGACGAAGGCACCGTCGTCGCAATCGACGCTGTCACCGGGCGCAAAACCTTCTACCGCTTCGGTCATCCGGTCGGCGCCGAGGTCGTGGGTGGGGGCATCCTGCTCGCCGCGCTCGGGGTGGGCCGGACGACCGAGGACAGCATCGCCGCACTCAACGGCAATGTCATTCGCCTGTTGTCCAAACAAGGTGCGCTCGGCCAAGGGAATGAGCCGGCTCTCAACTGGGACTTCGCCGCCGATCAGATCGAGTTCGCGACCTGCGCGAAGCTGCTGAACTTCCCGGACAAACCGGCACCCGAAGGGTCGCATCTCCGCCCCGAGGTGGCGGCTGGGATGCCCACGGTTTCCCGAGGCGGCCGCACCTATACGTTCAGAGTTCGCCGCGGCTACGCCTTCTCGCCCCCATCGGGGCAGCCCGTCACGGCAAAAACTTTTCGCTATTCGATCGAGCGCGCGTTGTCTCCCAAGCTGGGATTCGGCCCCGGGGCATTCTGGGTGACCGACATCCAGGGTGAGCAGGCGTTCCGAAACGGCAAGGCCGAACACATCTCGGGCCTCCGCGCAGCCGGCGACCGGTTGTCGATCACCCTGACGAAGCCCTCCCCCGGCTTCCCTTACGAGCTGGCCGATCCGGCCTTCTGTCCGGTACCGATCGGCACCCCCTTCGTCCCGGGAGGTGCGAACCGGCGGGCGATCGACACCGGCGACTACTCGATGCCTTCAGCGGGCCCCTACTACGTCGCCGCTTGGCGAAACGACAAGTACGTGATCCTGAAGCGGAACCCGAACTACCACGGCCCGCGGCCGCACGCGTCAGACGCGATCGTCCTCCGCGAGGGCCTGGACGCGACCGTGGCGCTCGATCGGATCCGCCACGGAGGCTGGGACGGAATCGTCTCCTCGGGCCATACCGGCGCCGAGCTCGCGGACCCGCTGCTCGACCCCACCGGCCCGGTCGCAGCGCGGTACGGAAAGACGTCGTCGAGTCACGACCAGTACGTAGCGCCGACGCTTCCCCATGTGGGCTTCCTCATTCTGAACGCCGTTCGAGGACCGTTCACCGATCGGACCGTGCGGCGGGCGGCCGCGCTGGCGCTCGACCGTGCCGAGATCGCGCGCGTCTGGGGCAACATGGTTCCGGCCGATCAGCTGCTGCCGCCGGTAGCTGCAGGCTTTCAAGAGCGGAACCTCTACCCGCTCGACACTCCCGATCTACGCGCCGCCGCGGCCCTGATGCACGGGCGCCGCCTCGACGTCGTGATGGGGGTCTTCCCTGACACCCTGGCCATACAGCAAGGCCGGCTGGTCCGCGCAGAACTCGGTCCGATCGGGCTTCGGGTCAAGCTCATAGCGCTTCCGGACGAGGACACGTTCAACGGCATCCTGGATCGGGGCGGCAAGATCGACCTGGTCGACGGCGGGCTGTTCGCCAGTATCGACGGGGCGGACTTTCTCGAGAGCGCCGTCACCGTAGGCCCGGCGCCATCCCGGTTCCTGACGCAGAAAGTCATGAGCGAGGTCAACAGAGTGACGCGCCTGACCGGCAAGAAGCGCTGGGCTACGGCCGGAAGACTGGCTAACCGTCTTGCCGCGCAAGACGTTCCGCTCATCGCTTACGGCAACCGGGTCTCGGACGAGTTCTTCGCACCCACGGTCGGCTGTCGCGTCTTCCCGCCGGCGAGCGAAGGTGTGGATCTCGCTGCCCTGTGCCGAAAGGGAAGCGGGTAGCGGGCGGGTCTCCCGCGTCGCAGCTCGACTGCTCCCTCGCTAAGAGCTCGCAGTCACCGGCGCGCGAACTGGCGCGCAGGACGGACGCACAAGGTCTTTTCCTGCTAACCGGTAGTTCCGCGCATAGTCTTCAAAATCGGTGAGGCGTGGCAGCCCCACGCTAGGTCGGTTCGACTCGGCGCCGCTCCGTAGCCGACTGGGCGGTCGAGCGCCAGGATTGCCGAGCCGCGAATTGGAACCCCGGCCGCGTCGATCCGCGGCCGGGGTCCGTGCAGGGACTACGAAGCGGGAGTCGGCTTCGCCGGGACAGTCGACGGCTCCTCGGGCTCGAGGCGCGGGAGCCACTGGAGCCAGCCGGGGAGGTACCAGTTCCGCTCGCCCAGCAGCTTCATGGTCGCAGGCAGGAGCACCGCTCGAACGAGGGTGGCGTCGATCAGGATCGCCGCCGCGAGCCCGACGCCGAACTGCTTGAAGAACAGCATCGAGAGGGTCGCGAAGATCGAGAAGACGGCGACCATGACGATCGCGGCGCTCGTGACAACTCCGGCGGTGGACTTGATCCCTTGCGCGATCGCCTCGTCCATGCTCGCGCCATGATCGAACGTCTCCCGGATCCGGCTGACGATGAAGACGTGGTAGTCCATCGAGAGCCCGAACAGGATCACGAACAGCAGCAATGGCACGACGGGCGAGATGCCCGCGGTCGAGCTGAAGCCGAGCAGTCCCTTGCCGACGCCGTGCTGGAAGACGAGCACGAGCACGCCGTAGGCGGCGGCGACCGAGAGGAGATTGAGCACGATCGCCTTGATCGCGACCACGATCGAGCGGAACGCGACCAGCATCAGGCCGAACGCGAACAGGAGGACGAACGCAACCACCAGCGGCAGCTTCGACTTCAGCTGGTCCTGCGAGTCCTTCCATTCCGCTGTGAGCCCGGTGACACCGGTCTCGGTGTTCGGGAGCGCCCCGACCGTCTCCGGAACGATCTTTTCTCGGAGAATCGCAAGGGAGGCATTGGACGCAGCGTCGGTTCCCCTCCCTTCGATCGGGACCGTAATGTTCGCAATCGTGCCGTCGCCGTTCTTGTCGATCGTGATCGGTTCGCGTGCTCGGCCGCTGGCGAGCGCTCGACGCTCGAGTCGCTTGATCGCCTGGCGGACGGCCGACGCATTGACGTCGGGCGCCTTCAGGACGACGTTCGCCGGCAGCGCCTTGCCCGGGAACGCCTGCTGCATGCGGTTGTAGGTCTTCACCACGGCGAGCGACTTCGGGAACGTTTCCGGGCCCGGCAGAGAGCAGCGGCCGCCGCAGGACGCGGTCGACGATCGCTCCCCAGAGGCGGCCCTCGCCCTTGTCACGGCGGAGCCGGCCGACGAGCGGGACGTGCAGCACGTCGACCCGGTCGCCGAGCTTCGAGAGCAGCGCGGGGAGAACCGTCAGCGAACCGACCATCGCGACGGCAACAACGATCATCGTCGCGTACCCGAAGGACGCGAACGTGGCATCGCCCGTCAGGAACAACCCGGCCATCGCCACCATCACCGTCAGGCCGGAGATCAGGACCGAGCGGCCCGAGGTGGCAGCGGCGGCCTCGAGCGCGGCACGCTCGCTCCGGCCCGCGGCACGCTCCTCACGCTCGCGTCGGAGGTAGAACAACGAGTAATCGACGCCGACCGCGAGTCCGACCAGCAGGACGACCGCGGGAGCCTCTTGTGCGAGCGGGAGCAGGTGACTGGGCAGCGCGACCAGCCCGAACGTCGCGAAGATGGCCGTGAGCGCCAGCAGCAGGGGGATGCCCGCGGCCACGAGCGCGCCGAACGCGACCACGAGGATGATCAGCGTGAGCGGGATCGAGAACACGCCCGCGCTCTTGAGGTCGTCCGCGAATGCTGTGTCGACCGCCTTCGCCGCGCTCGCACCGCCGAACTCTCCGACGAAGAAGCCCGGGTGGGCACGTTGCGCGTCGGCGACGCTTTTGAGGACCGGGCCGAGCTTGTCGCCCGCCTTGTTCTTGTCGCCTCGGATCTCGAACTCGACGAGCGCGGCACGCCTGCCCTTTGCGATCTGACCTGCGTTGGCCGGGTCGAGCGGCGAACGGACGTTCTGAACGGCCGCCTGCTTCGAAACGCGCGCCACGACATCCTCGACCGCGGAGTCGAAAGCAGGCGCGCCCGCTCGAACGGAGCGGCTCTGGATCAGGACGCTCTCATCCGCGGGCAATTTGAACCCGGCATCGAGGATCCGGTCCATGCGGCCCGACTCGCCGGGGCCGGCCGTGTTCGGATCGACCTGCTTCGTGCCGACCTGGCTGCCAACGGCGAACGCGACCAGCACGAGCGCAAGCCAGCCGAACGTGGCGGTCTTCCAGTGAGCGGCGCTCCAGCGGCCGGTGCGGGCCGCGAGGTTGGAGTTCTGGCTACCGCGAGACATGCTCATTCCTCCTTCGGTCGACAACACCACCGACGCTACGAGCGCGCCGTGCACCGGTCGTCGGAGCAAGGTCGGAACGGAGCTCGTACCAGCCGATGACTCGGCCTCCTACTCAAGTAGGAGGCCGTCGCGCGAGTCCGTGCTGTCTGAAGTGCCTTGAAAACGTCAAGTCCTGCGAACCTGAGCCTGCAGGACTTGACAAGTCGAGAGTGCGCGGAGCAGACGTTGCGTCAGAGAGACGCGCGTCCGGGTCCGCCCGCTGCCTCTGCCTCAACTCCTCGAGGGACCTCCAACGTCTCTCTAGCGTTCGCGGCGAAGCGCTCACGCACCTGCCGATCCCAGGCGATGTCGAGCCCGAGCAGGGTCAGATTTCCACCGACCGTCGCTCCGGCGATCGCGGTGATGAGCGCCAGGAGCCCCTCGCTGGCGTGGAATCCCAGCCAGGCACCGACGAGAGCGCCACCTACCGCTACCGCGAATCCCGTGACCTTCGTTTGGGCGGCCCAGCCGCGGTTCACCCAGGCGAAGTAGATACACAGCCCGACCGGCACCCCGACGGAGAAAGCCGCGAGCAGCTCGTCGTCGAGCGGTGTTCCGGGCATCGTCGTGATCACGATCAGAACGCCGAGGAACCAGCCGCCCAGGCCCAGCACGATCGGGTAGAGCGACCGCAGCGTCGCGCCGGCCTTGCGTCCGAAGTATCCTCGCTTGTGCACTCGCCAAGCCATCAACAGCAGCGAGAGGACGGTGAGGAGGGCAAGGGCGACCATCGCTCCGGCGATGCCTTTGCCAAGCGCCGTCTGCGTCACGTCGGGCATGAAGTCGACGCTCGTCGGCGTGTAGAGCGACTTGTCGACCCTGCCGCTGTCGAAGAAGGTGTTGATCAGGTGGCTGCCGGCTTCCCGCTGCTCCGTCCAGAAGGAGGTCGTGTGCCCGATCCCGGCCAGCACGACCTGGTGGCCGTTCGGGAGGAACGGGAGGAGCTCCCTGGTCGCGATCTGCGGCGGCGTCGCGACGTCAAGCGCCCCGCCGATCAGCAGCGTGCTCACCTTGGACGTTCGCACGCGGTTGTATTCGTTCTCGCTCGCGTTGGCCGGCCACGCGTCTGCCAGCTCGCCGCCGCCCCACATGAAGCGGGTGCCCGGGTCGCCGAGGATGGACTCGCCGCGGTGGTCACCCGACGAGAAGTAGCGCTTCGCCGTGTCGGCATCGGCGCGGCTGGCGGCCGCCATCTGGCCCCAGATGAATGAGGTCGGGAAGGCGAAGTCGGCGAGCAATGACTGGAGCCAGAACCCGCTGGCGTCGCCGTGATTCGCGGACAGCAAGGTACTCAGCGTGATCGGTGCCGAGAGAGGGGCCGCCTCCGAGCTCGATTCCATCAGTCCGTAGAAGGAGGCGACCCGCACATTGCCCTTCTTGATCGGCAGGAAGAACCAGTGGTCGGGAATGTCGGCGAGCGCCTGGCTGACCGACGCGGCGAGGTTGTCGCTCCGCTTCCGGCATGAGTCGTCCTCAGCGCACAAAGCGGAGTACTTCCGGATCTGCTCGTCGGTCGTCTTCGCATCCCAGAGGAAGTTGCCGGGCGGGTTCACCCCGATCATCACCGACCGGTGAATGCTGTTCGGGTAGCGCCAGGAATAGATCATCGCCGTGCGTGTCCCCGCGCTCTCGCTCAGAAGGTCGATGCGCTTGTAGCCGAGAGCGATGCGCGCGGCCTCGAGGTCGTCGACCTGCTGGGCGAGTCCGAAACCAGCGAGATCGACGCCGTCTTCGGTCAGACGGTGCGCGCAGGAGCGGAGGCCGTCGCCGTAAGCGCGAAAGGACTTCTCGGCGAGGAAGTCGGTCGAGTGCTTGAGCGCCGCCTCGACCTCCGGACAGTCGAGCCGGGTAGACCCGTCGACGCCGCGGTAGCCGACGAGGACAACGTCACCCCGGCTCGCGAACCTGCTCGCCTTGCTGAACTCCATGTTCGTGAGCCCAGGGCCGCCTTCGAGGCGGAAGATCGGAACGCCCGGCTTCGCAGAGCGCGCGCGGATCCGAGTCACCGGGAGCGCGATCAGCCGAGAGTGCGCCTTGTACCGGCTCTCCGGAACCACGAGCGTGCCGCAGTCGGCGCGATAGCTGCCGTTCTCGGTCGCGTAGTGGCAGGAGTGGAGCTTCAGCTGGCCAGCGTGTGCCCCGGAGGGCACGGAGACCGCGTCGTTGCCGCCGCTGAAGTGGAGATAGGCGAGGCCGAGTGTCGTGAGGGAGATGAGCGTGAGCGCGATGATTCGCGCTGGTCCGAACGGTTTTGTTCTCGGGGCTTCCATCGCTTGTCCTTTCCGTCGAGTCCGGTAGCTCGACGCTAGGAGCCCGGTCGCCGGGGGTCATCGTCGCGAAGTCGCGATCAGGCTCCTACCAGCCGCTGATCCGGCGTCCTACCCAGGTAGGAGGCGGCGGGCGCGATCCTGGAGTACCTTCAACGCGTGGGCCGGATCCGATACCTCTCGCGCACGTACGTGGTCGACCTGCTGATCGCGCTCCTGCTGATCGCCGCGATGCTCGAAGTGCTGGTCGGGCGCCACTCACCGGACGCCCCGCGCACGACGCTGTGGTTCGTCCTTCCGGCGATCGCGATCCTGGTGCTCCCGATCGTCGCGCGTCGGCGCTTTCCCTTCGCGCCGGCGGCGCACTGGCTGCTCGCGGCCGGGATCGCGTTCGTCGATTGGCGGCTGATCCCGTTCGCGATCAGCATCTTCGTGGTTGGGCTGGTAGCCGCGTTCCTGCTCGGAAACCTGCGCGACCCCGTGCAGGCAGGCATCGGTTTGGCCCTCGTGATCGGCGGGCCGGCGACCGTCGTCTACAAGATCCCCGGACACACAGCCGCGATGCTCATCTTCATCCCGCTCGAGTTCACGATCGCCTGGGTGGCGGGCTTTGCGCTGCGCGAGCGGGTCGAGCAGGCTGAGGCGGCGGAAGTACGTGCGGCCCAGGCCGAGCGGGAACGCGACGCGGCGGCGCGGATCGCAGTGGCCGAGGAGCGTGTGCGGATCGCGCGCGAGCTGCACGACATCGTCGCCCACGCCGTGAGCGTAATGGTGCTCCAGGTCGGCGCCGTCAGGCACAAGCTCCCCGAGACACTGGCTGAGGACAGCGACGCGCTCAGAAATGTCGAGCAGGCCGGGCGCACAGCGCTTGCCGAGATGCGCGGCCTCCTCGCCGCGATGCGCGGCGACGGAGACGAAGCCGAGCTCACCCCGCAGCCTGGCCTCGACGGCCTCGAAGAACTGCTGGAAGAGATCGGACGCGCCGGCCTGCCCGTCCAGTTGCATGTCGATGGCGAGCCCGTCGCGCTCCCACGGGGAATCGACCTGTCCGCCTATCGGATCGTCCAGGAAGGCCTGACCAACGCACTCAAGCATGCGCGTGCCAGCAACGCCGATGTGACCGTCCGGTACCGGTCCGACGAGCTGCAAGTTGAGGTACGCGACAACGGCGGGGGCAGCTCGACGAGCGACGGCCTCGGCCACGGACTCGTAGGCGTCCGCGAACGCGTCAAGATCTACGGCGGCCAGATGAGCGCCGGCACCGCCAACGGTCGCGGCTTCATCCTCAGCACGCGCCTCCCGCTCAGCGCCGGCCGACGATGACCATCCGCGTGCTCGTCGCCGACGACCAATCAATGGTCCGCGCCGGCTTCCGGATGCTGCTCTCCGGCGAGGACGACATCGAGGTGGTAGCCGAGGCGAGCAACGGACTCGAGGCGGTCGACAAGGCGGCACGCTTCGATCCAACCGTCGTCCTGATGGATATCCGCATGCCCGAGCTCGACGGGCTCCAAGCGACGCGGCGAATCCTCGCCGCCGACAGCGCCGCGCGCATTCTGATCCTGACGACGTTCGACCTCGATGAATACGTCTACGAGGCCCTCCGCGCGGGCGCCAGCGGTTTCGTGCTCAAAGACGACCCGCCCGAACAACTCCTTGCAGCTGTCCGCACGGTCGCCGACGGAGAGGCGCTTCTCTCCCCCGCCATCACGAAACGCGTCATAAGACAGTTCACTCGCATTCCACAACCCGCGCCTCCAAAACAGCTCGACGAGCTGACAGAGCGCGAGCTCGACGTGTTTCGCTTGATCGCCCGCGGCCTCTCGAACGCCGAGATCGGCGGAGAGCTCTACATCAGCGACACGACCGTCAAGACACACATCACGCACATACTCCAGAAGCTCGACCTCCGCGACCGCGTTCAGGCCGTGGTGCTCGCATACGAGTCAGGGCTTTTCGACACTAACGCGCGGGCGCCCAGCGACCGCGACGAGCGACCCGTTCGCTGAGCCGCTCCGGGGAGGCCCGAAAACTCAACGTAGGCGATCGTTCGTTGACCGGCGCACGGACCGGCGCACAGGCCCCTACCAGAGCAAGAACCACCTGCAAACGGCCACTTCTAGCAGTAGTCTTCAAAACCGGTGCGGCGTGGCAACCCCACGCTCGGTCGGTTCCGTGTTTGCGCGGCGCGGACACGCTGGCCGAAGTGATGAGCGCCGCGTATCTCAACGTCCGGCGGCGCTCTCCGCCTAGCGCCAGAGACTCGCCCTTAGCTACCCCGGCACCGACGCGTTGTCGTCGGTCACGTTGTAGTAGTAGACGCTGAACGGCCCGGTCTTCTGTTTCCCCTCGCTGAGTTGCACGCAGAGGTATCCGTCGCCGTTCCGATCGGCATCGTGGAAGCTCGCGACGACTTCGTCCTCGGTTGCAAAACCGTCGATGATCGCAGCGTGTGTGCGAGGCAGTTGCAGGTAGTCCGCCAGATTCTGCGCGCCAAGGTTGAAACCTGGCGGACATGCGTAACCTGGCTTCCCGCCGGCGTTCGCCGCCAAAGGTGCGAGTGCGGCGGCCAACGCGCAGATGCAGATCATTCTCGCCAGCATGATCCCTCCTTTTAAGCCCGCCCGGTCATGCAGAGCGCCAGAATGGTCGCACAGCGGCGGCCTGGACTCAAGCGTCGCGATCGACCAAAGCGGTCCGCGGACTACTGCCGTGGGTCGAACGCCACCGTCTCGGCGCAGAACGCTGCGCGTGGTTCGGGTGAGCGACGACGGGGCCGACGAGCTCCCGGTGCTGATCGTTGAGGACCTGGCCGGATGAGAGCCCGTGCCGTGGCGCGTGACCGCGCCCCTAGGGGATCGTAACGCCCTGCAGCACAACCGGTCCGAGCGTCGGATCAAGTTCGGTCGACTGAGCGACGCCGGGCGGCGTGATCACGTCGAGCGCCTTCGGCACCGTGTTCGGGTCGACGCCGCAGATCGGCGCGGTGCCGCCGGGCGCGCACACGCCGAACTGGAACTCCTGCGGCGTCGACTGGAAGCCGCGCGCCTGGTCGGAGCTGAAGCCGTCCTGGCCGGTGAGTACGACCGTGAGGCCCCAGCCGGGCGCCGGCGTCCCGAGAGACGCCTTCGAGACGCGGAACGTAATGAAGCGCGAGACCGCGTTCGCGGAAATGTTCACGACGCCGAGCGTGTTCGGGATGCTGTTCGCGTCGATGTAGCGCTGGCCGAAGCCCTGCACCTCGATCAGCCGGCTCCACGCGAACGCCGGCGCGATCGTGTAGTTGCGCCCGGCGAAGGACGCTGCCGTCGAGGTCGGCGCTGCGCCCGGGACGTGCACGTACACGTCCACGAGCTGCGCGCCGAGCGGGCTGCCGAACGTCGGCGTGAGGTCGCGCGTCTTCAGGCGGAAGATGACGTCCGAGCCGGCGTCGTAGACCTGGAACCGCTCGATGTCGAACGCGCCCGCGTGGAAGTTGTCGGACGTTGGGTAGTGGTACGTGCCGGGGCCGTTGTCGTCGCCGTCCGGATCCGAGACGTCGAGGATGAGCTGGCCGGGCACGAAGTCGAACACGATGGTGCGCTGCGCGTGCGCGGTCGCGCCGGTCGGGCTGACGGCGACGACGTTCAGCACGCTCGTCCCGCCCGTAATCGCGACGTCGACGCTGAAGGCACCGCTTGCGTCGGCGATTGTCGTGGCGAGCGTCGTCGCCGAGTTCGCGTCCGTGTTCGTCGCGGCGACGTAGACGGTGTTCCCCGGCGCCGTCGTCCCCGTGACGGTAACGGGCGGGCCGGAGACGGAGGAGTTGTCCGCCGGGCTCGTGACCGCGAGCGTCGTCGCGCCCTGAATGTGCTTCACGTAGCGCTGGTACGTCGCCTTCGGCAGGACGAGGTTCCGGCCCTCGTCGAGATCGCCCGCCAGCCGGACGAACGATGCCGCGGACCAGGTCAGCGGCGCCGCCGACCCCGCCGGGCCGCCGTTCCTGAACCCGATCGACGCCACGGTCGGATCCGACCCGAACGGGGACGGCGGGAGGTCGGCGAGCTCCCAGTCCTGCTCAGGGATGAGCCCGACGCCCGAGGCGAACCGGCTCATGCCGAGCAGCAGCGCGGCGGCGCCCTCGTTGTCGTGCGTCGCCAGGTCCTGCTCGCCGCGCTCGGCCGACAGCACCGGCCAGAGATGGCCCGTGCCCTTGTTCGAAGGCGCCCACGGATGACCGTCGGTTTCCCCGTCGCCGTAGCCGTCGCCGTTGTAGCGGTGCCAGCCGGGCCCGCTCGCGGTGTCTGACTTGATCTTCGCGTCGACGACCGGGAGCGAGGCTTGGACGTCTGCGTCGTCGGCAGACAACTCGCCGAGCCGCACGAGTTCGAGGAAACCGGCATCGATCACCGACCGCTGGTCGAGCGTGGGTCCACCGTTCCCGACGTTGTACGAGATCGCCGCGTTCGGGTCGCCCGTCTTCGAGAGCCGGATGAAGTAGCGCGGCGCGAGCGGCCCGGTCGTCGTCACCGTCCAGCCCTTGATCGACCGCTGGTAGTCGTCGGCGACGCCGAGCCAGACGGCGGCCGAGGCGTCGTCGTGGTTGTGGCGCGCGATCTCGGCCGCAGCGACGAGGCCGGCGATCTCGGCGGCGATCGTCGACGGCGAGTAGCCGCCCTGCTCCTCCCAGCGCTCGGGGCCGAACGAGGGGCCGTGCGCGGCCACGAAGTTCGCCGCCGGCTTGATGTGGTTCTCGTACAGCGAGGCGCCGGTGAGGCCGAGCTGGTACGCCATCAGGATCGGGTACGAGCACTCGTCGAGCTGCGTATTGAACGAGTCCGGCGCGACCTTGCCGTTGACGAGGCTGTTGCGCGGCATCGAGCCATCCGGCAGCTGCTGGCGCTCCAGGAGGAAGAGCGTCGCCGCGCGCGCGGTCGCGAGGTCGCCGTCGGCGACCAGTCCCGTCCACGCCTCGTAGAGGTCGCGCGCGAACACCTCGCGGTACGAGCCGAAGTACGTGTTCGCGGGGTCGCCGGCGGAGACGGCCTGTCCCCACGGGGAGGCGAGGCTGGCGACGATCGCGCCGGGGAACGTCTTGTCCTCGGACGCCTTGAGCACGTTCGCGCTCAGGTAATACTCGTCCGCGAGCTCGTCGGCGGTCTTGCCCTGCAGGCCCTTCAGCTTTTGCGGCGGCTTGTTCAGCGAGTCGTCGTAGTGCTTCCAGCCCTTCTTGTACTTGTGGGACGCCTCGTCGAAGCCGCCGGCGATCGAGCCCTCGGCCGTCCCGACCGCTTTGTTCTGCGTCGCGCCGAAGCCGAGCGCGAGCAGCGCCGTGCCGTCGTCGGCGAGCTGCACTCTTGCGTGCTGGACGACGTTGCCATCCACCGCGTCGGTGTTCGTGGAGTCGATCGAGTCGTCGGCCGTGCCGACGAAGCCGCTCGACCCGGCCGTGAGCGGGCCGTCGAGCGCCTCGTAGACGGGCTGGGCGTAGTCGCGGTTCGCCGCGTTCGTCGCCGTGTTCGTGTCGTACGAGATGAGGACGGGGTGGCCGGTCGACGCGTCGACGGTCGCCGAGTCGGCGCCGCCGTTCCCCGAGCCGCCGCCGCCGTTGCCATTCACCGTGGCGTCGAAGCGGACGAACAGATGGAGACCCGGTTCGTGCGGAGCGAACGCGACGTGCATCAGCACCGTGTTACGGCTCGGGTCGGTGATGTACTCGGTCTCGATCTCGTACTTGCCGCTCTTCGCTGTCGCGGTGACGTTGCACGCCATGCCACCGGAGCCACGGACGGGCTCGGCCGTGTACGTCATGTCGCGCGTCTGTAGGTCGGTGAAGGTCGAGCCGTCGGTGACGACGTACTGCAGCGTCTCGAGGTTCGTGTTGTCGACGGTCGGGTAGTAGACGTCGCTCAGGACGCCGTTCGCGACCGTGTACCAGACCTTCGACGTCGTGTTGCGCGCGGTCCCGAGGCAGTCCTTGCGCGCGAGGTCGAAGTGCGACGGGTCGCCGTTGGACGGGGCCGCGATCGTGAGGACGTGCGTGGCGGCGTCGTAGCTGAACGTCACCTTCGCGTTGTCGTACGGAACGCCGAAGGAGATGTTCGCGCCGTTAGGCGCGCCGCCCGCGCCGTAGTTCTCATCCCAGCTCTCGTTGATCGCGACCTTCGCCTCGTACGAGCCCTTGGGCAGTGCCGTCGTCTCGAACGTGTAGATGCCGTCGCCGTCCGGATCCTGCAGCCACGAGCGAAGGCAGCTCGGATCCCAGTCGCTCGGGCAGCCGAGCTCGGACTGGAAGCTCCCTGGCGCGACGGCAATGACGGAGTTGTGGTTGTCCGTGATCCAGTGAGTCTTGTGGTCGTAGTAGAACTTGACGTTCGTGCTCGACGGCAGGCCGAGCGGGACGTTCGAGCCGTTCGGCTGGCCATGTAGGCCGTAGTTCTCGTCCCACGAGTTGTTGAGCGCGGCCTTGTACTCGTAGTTACCCGCAGGCAGCGAGAACGTCCCTTGCCAGACGTCGTCGCCCGCGTCGTACGTCAGATGCGTGGCGGCGCAGTCCGGCTGCCAGTCGTCCGGGCAGCCGAGCTCGGACTGGAGCGAACCCGCGATCGTCACCGACGACGGGTTCGGCGTGTTCGCGGTCGCGGATGGAAGCAGCACGAGCGCGGCTGCGGTGAGAGCGAGCAGCCATGCAACCCGATCCCGGCGGAGGTTCACCGGACGAGATCCTTTCAGACCACGGCTGAACTTTCAGCTGCACCGACGGGCAGCGCCACGCTCGGTCGATTCGACTCCGGCGCCGCTCCATCGAGCAAAAATCGCCCACGTAAAGGTGTACCGGGCCACCCTGTCGCTCAGCGGTGCCCGATGCCGGAGAGTTGCTCCACCAGGCGGCGGCGGAAGGCCGGCACGAGTGCGAGGAGGCGTAGCGCCAAATTGCGCAGCGGGCGAACCGCCGACGGGGCTGTGGCCATGCGGGTGAGCCGGTGGGCTAGTGCCGCAACCGCCAACCCCACCGGCCCCGCACCCACCACCAGCACCTCGGTCCGACCAGGAAGCCCACTCATCACGATCTCCTTCATTGCTATCTCGATTTCGTCGGCTCTCCGCCGCATTAGGCGGTTGGCCCGAGCGCCGGCGGCGCTTTGAGCCGCTCGCGCGTGGCGGGCTCGCCGGGCTCGACGCACTTGCAGCAGAAAGAGACACGGTCGCTCATCACGAGGGCCCGGTCAGCGCTGAAAGGGTTCGATTCTCGTCCGCGCGCAAAGAGGGGGAAGAGAAAGAGGCCTTCGCCCCTTCCTCTTTCCCCTTGCCCAGCCCCGCGGACTAGCGCCTGCTTGGCGTGCTCGCGAGCAGCGTCTCCGGCGAGATTTCGCGGAGAATGAACTCGTCGTAGCCAAACAGCGTCGCCGCGACCGCGGAGATCGTCCGCGCTCCGTCGAGGGGTGTCAGGTGCCCCTTCTCGACGGCGCCTTGAATCTCCTTGACCAGCCGCTGCGCGACCTGCCATTTCGGCTCGATCGTGGCCGCAAAGTCGGCCGGCTTCATCGAAGCGAACTGCTGGACGAGAGACGGTGTCACCGTTGCCGCCATTGAAAACCCCCCTTCAAGGCCGGATAACGGTTCGGCCACAAGCTAACAAGGGCCGAGCCGGCGTGAGGCCATTTTCCCGCTCGTTGCAGAATCCGATTTTCCTGCAAAGTCCGCAAAAATCGATCGCTGCACGGCTCGCCTACCTGCCCCGCGCACCCGGCGTTGATGTCGCAATTCGGCTCTTCTGCGACAGCCCCGTTTCCGCCGGCCAGTCGGGCCGCTTCTCAGGCTAGAAGCCGTCGCCCAGGTCGGACCGCAATCCCTCGCGTAGTTGGAGGATGCCGGTCGAGCTCAACTGCTCCTCGCCAGTCCGCCCGACCCACAGCTCGACAACGTCGAGTAGCGGCCGCTTGTCGGCTTGGTCGAGCCTGATGATCGCGCCAAGCTCGACATCAGCAAACTGGTCTGACAGCGATTCAAGCCCGGCTGCGAGCAGGCGTCCCCGAAGCTGCTGCGACGCTTCATCCGTCAGTTGCGCGACGTTGCTGCCGGTCTGGATGCTGACCACCAAAATCTTGGACGATCGTACTGCTCGCGCGAGGCCGCGCGCCCAACGTCCGTTGTCGGAAGCGTGGCCTCTCCGTTGTCGGGGATGCCCCGGCCCTCGGCGGCAGGAGTTCCGGCCGCCGCCGGCCGCGGTGAGGGGCTGCTCAGCTGCCAGGCGATCAGCGCCCCGGTGAACGCGAGCAGGACGAAAACGCGCGGGATGCGGCTCCGAGGACTCCGAGGAGTAGACTGGCTGGACTGGCCCTGCGGCCAGAACCCGGTTGAAAGCCCAGAAGGCGCCAACGCGGTTCTGCGCACGAGGCGATGAGCCTAGGCAAACAGAGTTCGACTTGCAGGGCCAGCACTTCGTAGGCACTGCCTGATCGCACTTTCGGCCGCTCGCGTCCTCTCCCGAGAGATGGCCGCGCGGGCGGCCAGCCGAACGTCCTCGGGCGCTAACGTGCAACACGATGCTCTACGACGTACTGGTCGTCTCGAACGGCGACGGTGGCAAGCGGTTTACGAACGAGGCCGACGCGCCGCTCTCTGTCGGCGACATCTTCGAGCAGGACTCCGAGTCCTATCGGGTACTGGCAATCCAGACGGGTCACGGACCCTTCGCTGGCGTCATCGAAGCAGAGAGGCTAGCCAGCTTGGGACCAAGCGAATCCGCGCCGCGCTGAAGGCCTCGCCGCTTTCTTCTTGGTCTGCCGCAGCAATGCACCAACCCGAGGGACCGGCTGTCGCACTTACGCCAAAGGGAGACAAGTGCCTTACCTACACAGCAGGACGGGGCTTCGAAGCGGATTTCGACGGCCTCTGTCAAAGGATAAGGACGCCCCCTTTTCCACAGCCTGACCTCTTCCACAGCACCTCGGTGAAAAGTTCGGTCGCACTTTCCGCAGGATTCGTGCCGCTTTCCACATGCGATCGACAGGCCTTTCGAGCGACTCTATGAGTGATGAGCCTGGTCGCCACCGAGAGAGCCACATCGATTGAGCTCGCGACCGGAGTCGAGGAGCTACGGCAGCGGATCGCTGCACTCGTCGCCCGGCGACAGCAGCTGCGGAGATCCGGCGCGAGTCGAGCGTCGCTCGAGCAGAATCGCCGCCAACTCGCGCGCAGTCAGTCGGAGCTTGGTCACGCGCTCATCGAATTGCACCGGCCGCCTCTCCTCCACGGCTAAGCCGCCGCGCAACACGCTCGCCTGGACCGGGCGATCCCGCACTTGAGATCAGTCCGGGTTAGAGCGGCGAGGAGTGAATTGGTCGCATGTCGCGGTGCCTCGGATCGGTCCCCGTACGAACCGGCACCCGCCCAGCGCGAGCGGAGGAAACATGTACTTGCAACGGTTGCAGCTCACCTCGGGCGTGGGAGCGGGTCGGTAGTGCGCCTGTGTCTTGGATAGGCCCCAGATCCTCACGTCATCCGACCTCCTTTGGAAGCGCGTCCTGGCCGTGGCATGGCTTTTTGGCTGTCTCGCCGCTGGCCGAAGATGGTACTCGGAGCGGGTTTCCGGGGCCGAGCACCCACAGTCTCGTTTTGTCTTCAAGACCGGTCCGGTACGGCAGCCCCCACGCTCGGTCATTCGACTCCGGCGCCGCTCCGTAGCGCGCCGTCAGCCGGCGGGCCGACCGGGGCGCAGCAACGGCACGGCCTGGTGCCGCGGCGCATCGCCATCGTCATCGAGGATCGGCTCGGGGGAGTACTGAGCCACGTAGACGCGGCGCAGGCGATCAGTCGTGTTCGGGCCGCTGCGATGGAACACGGTGCTCGAAAAGCAAACGATGCTGCCGGCGTCGACGATCGCGGGCACACCGGGGTCGTCGCCGAAATACCCAACCATGTCGTTGGTCGCCGGATCTCGGCGGTGTGGCACCACCTCGCGCGTGCCGGCGCGGTCGTACGGCAGGACGTAGACGGTGCCGTTCGTCTCGTCGACGTCGTCCAGCGCGATCCAGCACGTCACGTACTGGAGATGCTCGTACGGGATGTAGCCGCCGTCCTGATGCCAGGAGAAGCTCGTCTCGCCGTCGGTGCCCTTGACGACGAACTGGTCGTTGAACAGGTAGGCCTCCTGACCAATCGTGGCGCGGCAGACCTCCCGCATTGCCTCGCCGAGCAACAACTGACGCAGTGAGTGGCTGCGTGTCGAGCAGTCGTTGACGAAGTAGCGTTGACCACGCCGGTCGAGACCTATGACGTCGGTTCCGGCCGCGTCCATCTCCGCGTCGCGCTCGTCCATGAACCGCTGGCACTCGCGCCGCAGGACCTCGAGCGACCCGGTGTCGAGCGCATCCTCGAGGACGAACCACCCCTGGTCACGGTAGGCGCGAATGTGGTCGTCGGTGATCATCGGCGGTCTCCTGCCGAAGTCTGACGGTTCGCCCGAACTTCACCGAACCTTCCTCGGCAGCTCAAAACCAGAGAAGACGATGTGCCTTCAGCCGAGCCGGAAAAGGCGAAGCCCCGCACCTGCGGGGCTTCGCGCGAACAACTGACGAAAAAGGCTAGATGCCGCGGCCGCTGTAGTAGCTGCCGAGGTCGTTCCGGTAGCTGTCGTCGCGGTAGGTGTTCTCGTCGAACTCCGGCGCGTTCTTGATCTCGTCCTTCGTGAGGTTGACGAAAATCGTCTCCGTGTCGGGATCGATTTCGCGAACCATGCCGGCGGGAAGCATCACCTTCTTGCCGAAGATCCACGGCCCGGTGTCCACGACGATGAAGCTGCCGCCGACCTCATGGGTCGCTTCGTCAACCTTGCCGATCTTCCCGTCGCGGGCTTCGACGTTGAATCCGTTCAAGTCAATGTTCGGTGGTGTCGCGACTGCAAAGGTCCATGTCTCGATGGTCGCCATACCAACCTCCCTTCGAGGCTATGCCTCGCTCGGTTTTCCTACCTTGGACTCGACTCTCGCCTACCCTCGAGGCCGTCCCCGAAACTCCCCCGCTCGATGGCTCCGAGATGCACATTTTTGTAGTCGAAATGAGACTGCCAGCCCGAATCTCACCGGAGGTTTCGGACCTTTATGCCAGGGAACCGTCGCACCACCGAGACCTAGGAAGGGGTGGGCGAGGTGGCTGATATCAACAAGTTCTCTGAGCAGGTGATCGACTTGGCCGAGCGGCTTGCGGACATGTCTGACGCCGCAAAGGGCAAGGGTGGTCGCAGACGGAGTCTGGGACCACAGTGGGTAGTTCTCCCGGCCGCGGGCGCAGGCCTCTACGCACTAGCCACAAACGGTTCATTCACCCGCCAGGCCAAGGGCGTCATGAACCAGGCGGGGCGCGCGCCTCCGAGCTGCCAGACGATCTGCTGAGTCGTATTCGCCAGACCTCGCAGACGTCATCCAGCGGAAACAGCCGCCAGCCCCGCCGCCAGAGCAGCGCCCGTCGCAAGACCAACGCCGCCAAAACCAGTTCCGGTCGCTGACCGCCTCTCGAACGACAGATGAGGATTGACCGGGGCGCCCTGTGGCTGCGGCGACACAGAAGCGCCCCGGCGCTTCCACGGTACACCCCCGTGTAAATCCCGCGCGAGCCCAGGGAAAGTTTCGGCTCAACGCGGCGTCTATATCTTCAGGGCCAGCGATGCGGCGGCTGGCCCTACCCTTTTCTGCCTGCACCGAGCGAGCTTCCGCGGAACAACCCGAGCGCCCTACTCTCTCCGGGGGTAACCAGTGGCCAAAAAAATCTTGAGTTCCGCCGCGCCGAAAGCCGACGCCAACGGTCAGGCGCAGCAGGATGGATCCGCCTCGCGCGGCGCTCTCGTCGCCGACATCATCATCGCGAACGCGCCCGACCCCGTGTTCGTCTCCGACCTGGAGGGGAAGATCCTGCAGGCGAACGACGCCGTTTCCGAGCTGCTCGGCTTCCGCAAGGACGAAGTCGTCGAGCAGTCACTCTCGCGCTTCATCAGCGCGGAAGAGACTCAGGAGTTCACGGCTGCCCTGCGCGAGGTCGTCGAGCGAGGCGTCACGCGTGACGCGGTGCTGAACCCGCGCTCGGCCGCGGGCGAGGTGATCCCGACAACCCTGAACGCATCGGCGCTCCGCGATGCGGACGGCAAGGTGATCGGCGCGATCGGGATCCTCCGCGACATGCGCGAGCTCGACAAAGCCCGCGCCTTCGCGCAGCGGCTGATCGACGACGCGCCCGACCCGGTTTTCGTCTCGGACCTCGAAGGCAAGATCATTCAGGCCAACGACGCCGTTTCCCAGTTGCTCGGCTTCCGCCAGGACGAGGTCGTCGAGCAGTCGCTCTCGCGCTTCATCAGTCCCGAGGAGACGCGCGAGTTCATGGCAGCGCTGGACGAGGTCGTCGAGCGAGGCGTCACCCGGAACGCCGTGCTGAATCCGCGCTCGGCCGCGGGCGAGGTGATCCCGACCAGCCTCA
>WNGP01001163.1_pt1 | contig 23811 bp, 22 predicted proteins | sample 5407671 | NCBI WGS metagenome assembly WNGP01 (sample SAMN13153381, study PRJNA577476) | soil metagenome | isolation source: 40 cm soil or saprolite under Garry oak tree replicate 2 | place: USA:California | collected 2016-06-15
GTGCATACGATCTGCTAATGCCTGCTGACTCAATTGTGCATCTGTACGAAATTGACCCAACAATTCTCCAAATTCTTTGCCCTCAGAATATCTCATACTTCTGCCCTTTCTCCCAAAATTGTACAACTCACTACAGTCCAGTTGTATAAATTAAAAGCTATTCTCAGAGTGATCGATCAAAACATCAGTAAGGATGGTGCGCATCATCGTTTCCACCAGGAGTAATAATGATGGATATCAACGAAATCAGGTTACTGGAAGAGAACCGCCTCTCTCTCATTAAACGTCGGCAAAAGCAAAACATGCAGATCGTGACTCTTGCCCCTCTCAACATGAGCGGAGGTCTCCATGTCAAATCAAGATGAGCGTCCCTGGTATGAACGCATCAAATATGAGCGGCTCTGCCGTGGATGGTCACAGATTGAAGCAGCAGAAAAGTTGGGGATCGACGAACATACGCTCCAACGTTGGGAAGCAGGACGCAATTTCCCGAACTATGCAGGACGCAGAGCGCTGCGTGGCTGCTATGGAAAAACGTTTCAAGAACTGGGCTTGCTCCCATCGATGTAGTCCATAGTTACAGTGGATTTTTCTGCGGGCAGAATGGACGATCCCGATGAAGAAATTCTGCCCGTTGCCCTTCCCTCCGGACTTTTTCTACGGTTACAATGGAAAGTAGCGTTCTTCTACAATTACGATGGAAATCGCACACCGAATATCACAAAAGAAACATCAAAGGAGACACAACATGGACCCCGCACTCAAAAAGCAAGTACTACGCACCTTTACCTATGGCCTCTACGCGGTCTCGTGCGCCGACGAGCTGCGCAGTCGTAAATTCACCGTCAACGTGTTACGCTCTGGCGCGCGCGAACTGGCGGGCAAACTAGGTAAATCGGCGCTGCTGCACCCCAACAAGCTCGCCAACGTCCAGTATGAACCAGGACCAAATGGCTGCCCCATACTGCATGACGCGCTTGCATGGGTCGCGTGTGAAGTACGTCATAGCGTCGAGGCAGGCGACTCAACACTGCTCGTGGCGGAAGTCGTGGACGTAGGTATGCTGGGCGAAGGCCAGTCGCTTACCATGGCCGAAGCCGGTTTTCGCCATGCAGGCTAAGGGCGCGTGGTAGACGAAATGTGCTAAGATATGGTCAGTAGAGCTGAAAGGAGCCTCCCGCATGCAAAACGGAAATCATCTTTCCGTAAATGCCGAAACGTATGATCGCGATTGCACATTTTGCCAGCATTCCGCCATCGCCTATATTCTGAAAGAGACCCCCCACTTTCTCCTGGCAGCAGACTATGCTCCTTTAGTGGAGGGTCACATTCTTATTATTCCCAGACGTCACTACACATGCTATGGAGATATGCCTGGCGAGTTAGATGCGGAACTCTTCGCCTTGAAAAATGAAGTGCACCAATTTTTCACGCGCTTTTATGCTCCTCCCGTGTTCTGGGAGCATGGCATTTTCCGGCAGACCGTCTTTCATGCGCACCTCCACTGTTTCCCCTTCGGAACAACGAGATATGATCTCAATGAAGGGCTGCATAGCCAGGTTGTTACTTCACAAGAAGATATTCGCCGCTGGCATGCGCAGCACAGTCAATACTTCTACATGGAAGATGCATCTATTGCTCTGCTCTTTGCGCCGGAGATGGAACGCTACCTCGGCATTGTAAAAAATGTCTTCTTGCGGGGAATTGCGGCGCGCGGAGGAAAAAGTGAGTGGCGTCCACCACAGCAGCGTATTATCGAAGGCGCTCCCCTGATTAAAGCGATGATAGAGAAGTGGGAGACTTTTCAGCAACAAGGAGTGAACTATGCCCATAAGTCCAGCGCGCGATGAATATATCATCGCCGGAGACCTTACGTTTCATTGCCTACAATGGGGAGTGCGCGGCTCTCCTATTATTTGTGTGCATGGCCTCACCGCAAACGCCTTCTGTTTTCAAGCGCTGGCCGATGAACTCGCACCAGACCATCGCGTCATTGCCTACGACTTGCGCGGACGTGGCGACAGTGACAAGCCGGAGAGCGGTTACTCCATCCCCATTCATGCAGCAGACCTGGCAGAACTGATCGACGCATTAGAGCTAGACCGACCGGTCGTCATCGGTCATTCGCTGGGTGCCATGATCGCTCTCCATTTTGCGGCATATTACCCGGATAAGCTAAGCAAACTGGTACTTATCGATGCAGGTGGATATCTTCCCTGGACGACAGAGGAAGCACAACCAGCCTGGCTTACCGGCTCAATTGCTCGCCTCAATTGGCCGCCCATCGCGTCCTTTGAGGAATATATACAACGCCTGAAACTAGCGCCTTTCCTCAGCCCCTATTGGAATGAGTACCTGGATATCTACTTTGCGCACGATGTCTATCAAGAACGTGACGGCTCAATCATTGCTAAAGGCTACCCGGCAGGTGTGCGCGAGGATCAACTGCGTATCTATGAAGAGTTCAAACCTGATCGGCTCTGGCCGAGTATTCAGGTTCCCACGCTCTTACTGCGAGCCGGACAGGAATTACTCACCCCCAATGATCAGTTGCTACCCGAATCGACGGCAGAAGCGATACAGCAAGGCATACCGCATTGCCGCTACATCAACTATCCTGAACTGAATCACTACACGATAATATTCGTCGGCAATACGAAGGGTTGGCGTTGTCGGCTGCGGGTTAATGGGTGGCGGGATCGCCCAGACTTGCGCCCAGTCCGGTTACGAGACAGTGGTGCGTGAGGTAAATCAAGAACTACTGGATAAGGGCATGGCGCGTATTTATGCTGCCTGGGACATGATGGCAGGTAAGGGCAAGCTTTCACAGGATCAGGTAGATGAGAACCGCCGCCGCTTGCATGGAACGCTGAACATGGAAGATTTTGCCGATTGTGATCTTGTGATCGAGGCGGTGATCGAGAACATGGAAGAGAAATTACGCCTGTTCCCCGCGCTTGATCGCATTGTCAAAACTGAAGGCTTGTTGTTGACAAACACCTCGTCACTCAACGTCACGCAAATGGGCGCGGTGACAAAAAGGCCAGACAAAGTTTGCGGACTACACTTCTTTAACCCGGCTCCTGTGATGAAGCTGGTAGAAATTGTGCGCACGATCTCTACCTCGGATGAGACCATTGATACCGTGCGGCAATTTGCTATTTCACTTGGCAAAACTCCTGTTCTGGCAAAGGATACAGCTGGTTTTATCGTCAACTTCCTGCTCATCCCATATTTGCTGGCTGCCATCCGCATGTTGGAAAACAGTATGGCTTCCCGCGATGACATCGATACCGCCATGAAACTGGGCTGTGGCTACCCGATGGGGCCGTTTACCTTGCTAGACTATGTCGGGTTAGATACCACTCTCTGGGCTGCCGAAGCCATTTATGAGGAATACAAAGATCCTCTCTATGCACCCCCGCCGCTTCTAAGGCGCATGGTGCAATCGGGCATGTATGGCAAAAAGAGTGGAAGAGGTTTCTACGACTATTAGTAGGAGTGAGGATGTAGGAGAGAGCGGCGCTCTCTCCTACACATTGATGTTATTCAAAACAGACTACAATCCCTTTTGTTCCTCAACCTCGGTTTTCCCGGTCACACCGGGTTCAAGTCCATTCGCAATACGGTCTTTGGCAATTGAGAGCGCATTTGACATGCCATTTCCAGGAGCAAACCGGGTTTGTCCACCCGGATGCGCGCGTTCGAGTGGAAGCTGCTGGTGATGATAGAGGCGGTTGGAGAGCAGCGCGTGATTCGCGGTCATCGCTACCTGCATGGATTCGATGATGCGCTCCAGGTGTTCAATGCCATGCAGCACCTCCTGAATAGTGGTGGCACTGCCATTCAGCGTAGGCGACTGGGGCTGGCTGCGCACAAACTCATCACGCAAGCTATGGAGCCGCATGGAAAGATACTGTTCCAGATTTTTTAGCGAGTGCTGCATTGCCTCGTTGAGGACTGCGAGGCGTTCATCGAGAGCTTTGCCCAGCACTTCCAGCAGGTCTTCCCACTGCAGTTCCGTCTGCACTTCAATAGCCTCAAGTTGGGGATGTCCGCCAGTTGTCATTGCGGTTTCATCAAGCGGTTGAAGCGACAACTGCTGCATCTGCTGGCTAAGCAGTTGCTCGATGCCGAGCAGTTGGGCCGCCAGCATGCGATCCACGCTGGTCTCTACCTGCTGCGTTCTTTGTTCCACGTCGTGGTTGATGGCCTGTGTAATACGAGTTTGCTGAGTATTCAGCTTCTCGCTCAGTGCTGTATCAATTCTCCCCTGAAATTCTGCCAGCTTGAGCGTCATGTTGCGCAGCATATCTTGATTCATAGCCACAAAACGCTGTTCGCTATCCCGGCGATACTCGCTGATACGCTGGTCAAACGCACGTTCCATTTCCTTGCGATGCGCCAGTAGTCGCTGTTCAAGGATCATATTAAACGACTGTAATTCGTCTTCGGTGAATGACATAGCGGCTGCTCCTTGCTCTCTCTCCCGAGACTGCGGTATTATGCTCAGTAAGTATATGGTTATTAGATTGAACGTGTCAATCGTTCAGCAATTTCATGCCCAAGTTGGCTATCTGGAGGGATTATATGCCGCGAGCCATTGACTTCCATGTCCATTAGCAGGTAATCTCCAGCAATGTTTGTCTTGACAAAGTCGGGAGAGTGCAGATACATTGACAAATAGAAAGCCGCAAGGAATTGGAAGATACCCCGGACGCGAGGAGCGCCACAGACTCCAGCAAGCGGTTATCGCCCCACTTCCCTGAGCAGCAGGTGTATTTGCGCCAGCGGAGGGAGGAGCCGCGAAGCGGGTATCATCCCTCCGCGCGGCTCCTCCCGAGATCCCGTGTCGGCTCAATAGTTCACGACCGCCGCCTCGGTATCGGTATTGCCAAAGCTGGTGGCGCAGGCGCTGTCGGGGTTGGGCGCGACCGCCGTCGTGGAGCCGCCGTACACCGCACTGCGATAGGCATCGACCGCCTGGCAGAGGCTGGCGCTGCGCGCGTCCGTCCACACCAGGTAGGCGCTGCTGGGACCATCCACGATGTCGATGTAATCGCCCAGGAACTGCTCCTGCAGGTTGTTGTAGCCGGAGCCGTCTGGGTTCGACGAGGCGCTGCTGACCCGCAGCGGCGCGCCGAAGGCCCCACCACCCGCGGCAGACTCGGCGTAGTAGTTGTCGTAGACTTGCGCGCCCGTCTGCCAGGGGTTGCTGGCCGGGGGCCTGGTGAGCGCGTCAAAGGTCAGGCTGACGGTGCCGTTGGGGGCCACGCTGGCCTCTGGGAAGAAGGCGTTGCGGCCGGAGACGCTGGCAATCGTGCCGAGACCGGTCCAGTGCGTCCCATCGGACGAGACCGCGCCCTTGACCACGCCCTGCCCGCCGCCGAAGTCGCACCACACGACGTAGACGCGCTTGCTGCTGGGGTCGGCCGCCGGGTGCGGGTAGCAGTCCACGCGCGCGCTCATGCCGGGCACGCGGTTGTAGAGGTCCACCACGTCGAACGGCGTGCCGGTGAGCGGGTAGTCGGTCACCTGGGCGATGGTGATCGGCGCGCTGAAGGTCTGGCCGCCATTGGTGGAGGTAGCGACGACCTGCAGGCTGGGGAGCTTGGTCGAGTCGGCGTTCTCCGTCCAGAAAGCCTCCACGGTGCCACTTGAGGAGACGGCCATCTGACCGGTTTCACGGAAGCCGCGCGAGATGTTGCTGTTCGAGGCGCTCACCTGCACAGCCTGCGACCAGGTGCGCCCCTCGTCGTCGGAGTGGGCGACGTAGAGCTTGACGTTGCCGTTGCCCGAGCAGGTGTTGCAGAACACCGCCCAGTTCAGATAGACGCGCCCGAAATGCGGGCTGCCAGAGAAGTGGTCGACAGCGACCCAGTCGTGGTCGTCGAAGTCGGACTTGTTGTCAGTGGAGGTAGCCTGCACCGGGTTACTCCAACTCGCGCCGTCGTCGTAGGAGCGCGAGACCGTGACCCGCTCGCCGGCGAACTCCTGGAAAGGGTCGGCCAGGCTGCCGTAGTAGACGACGACGCCGCAGGAGAAGCTGAACGAGCCGTTGGCGCAGCGCCGCGGGCCGTAGTCCAGGCTGGGGTCGCCTCCCGAGACCCGGCCAATGCTGCTGAAACCCGGCAGGAAGCCGCCGCTCCACGTCTTGCCGTTATTGGTCGAGCGGTAGTAGGCCGAGATTGGCACGCCGGGCGCGAAGGGGCAGGGGCTGGCGAGTGGGACAGTGGTACCGGGGCAGAGTGGCTCCTGAATCTCGTCGTTGGCTCCGGCGATCAAGACACCCGTGAGCGGGTCGCGGGTGATGGCCGGCTCGTTCTGCTTGTTCTGCGAGAAGGCCAGGCCGTGGTCTTGATCCACCAGGAAGTTGCCTGTGACAGATGGGGAGTTCACGACGGACAACGTACGAGGGGTCTTGCCGGTAGCCGAAGTAGCAGGCACCGCGAGGAAGAGGACGCTCAAAATAGCCAGGAATGCTGGTACGCTGTAGCGGACAGCGCATTTCCAGAGACGCATGGAAAGGCTCCTTTCTTTGCAGAAGGCGGCTCCTCTCTTATTCAAGAGGAGCTAACGCCGGTAGGATCATCTCGAGCGTTTCCCCCGATGTTGAACGGGTTCACCGCAGGAGACGACACGAGAGACAGGCCCAGCTGTTCTAGCAGCAGGGCGCATTCTGATTGGCCCGGGGTTCCGCTCGTAGCCATCGCACTTGCATCGATGACCAACACGACCGGTGCCCGGAGGATCTTCGCAACCTCGGCTGTACTTCCCACGTCGCTTGTGCTACGCTCGCCATCATAGAGCCCCATCATCCCCTCGATCAAGGCGATCTCAGCAGAGGCAGCAGCCATACAAAAAACGTCCAGCATACGGCCGGGTGGCGTCATCCAGGTATCCAGGTTATAGCAGGGCCAGGCTGCGGCCAGGGCGAGATGGGACGGATCGATATAGTCTGGCCCAACTTTGAAAGGTTGGACCTGGATACCTCGCGTGCGTAGATGCGCGATGAATGCCGTCGTCATGGTTGTTTTGCCGACACTACTGGACACACCAGCGAGCACAATTCTAGGCAGAGTCAACCACATGCCATCCCACCTCTTATTGATGTTGCGGGTTGTGCTGCTCGAGACTCAATTCGTGGGAGCCGCATGGTCTGTGCTTCCTCCTCTTTGATTAGACCGTCCCTGAGCAGTAACCGGGCAAGGCGCCAGAGAACTTCTCGGGATGAATCAGCTGCGCCAGGCAGCGTAGCCCCTCGACCAGGCGCTGACTGGGATGCTGCATGATGTTGACATTGATGCGGTATACCTGGTGCAATTTGAGCGCGTCGATGCTGCCCCAGTTGGGCCGCTTGTACACCAGCGCAGGATTCCCGCCGTAGGCGGGGTCTTCCGTCAGGATGACAAATTGCGGATTGGCGGTGATGATCGCTTCGTCTGTGACCTCTGGATAGCCACCACCACTGGTATCGTCGTGGAAGATATTGATTCCATTGGCGTCCTGCAAGAGCTCGTCGCCGAAGGAACCACCGCCAAAGACGTAGGGTTTTCCCGGCGTGCTATCGTCTACTTCCAGCAACACCCTGGGCGCAGTCGTCCCTGTCACGGCTGCTTTGATCTGGTTGATCTGCTGCTGCAGTTGGTTCACCAGCGATACAGCAGTGCCCTCTATGAAGGTCAGGCGTCCTACCAGCAAGATTTGCTGGAGGACCCCTGAGAAATTCGTGGTGGGAAGATCGACGACATCTAAGCCCAGGTTTTTGAGCTGTTGATCGTACTCTTTCGTCTCTCCGCCCCAGCTCAGCACCAGGTCAGGCTTCAAGGCCACGATCTGCTCTACATTGTACTTGCCGTTAGCATCGGAAACCTTTGGCAGCGATGCCAGTTCAGGTGGGTAGCTCGTGTAGTAATCGACAGCGACCACCCGACCCTGGAGCTGCAATGCCCCCAGCATTTCGCTTGTGCTTGGAAGCAGTGAGACGATGCGCCGCGGGGCGCTGGTCGGAAAGGCGATTGGGGTTCCGTAAAAATCGAGCTCTGCGGTGGGGGTGGGAGTCGGCTTCGCTCCGGTCGTCGGGGATGAACTTTGCCCGCACGCGGTGAGCAGGACGAAGCAAGACAGAAGGAGAACAAGCGAGAGACAAATAGAGATGACATGGGAGCGCATGTGGTTGTGACCTCCAAGTTCATGGCAACGCCCGCTGTCACCTCGCGGAAAATGGAGGTCAACCAACAACAGGTCTAGACACAAGCTGTGAAGCGTTCCTTCACCGAGGTCGTCGATGTCTTGGCAGCTCGCTCCTTTTACGCGAAGGATCGTGAGCATCCCTCATCGGGTAGGTCTCCTGGCTCCTGGCTCCAAGCGCTCCCCATCCTGCCTTCCCATTCAATTCAGAACAGTGGCTGGCTCTCTTTATCATGAGAGGATGAGTTGCTCACCAGTTACAGTAGCGCGACTGCGCCGGATTTGCACCGGCTTCCCTATCTGCCTGATCCGTTGATACAGGCCACCCAATGAGAACAACAGTGACGGATAGTTTTCCTGCATGTAGTATATACAACGACCATTCGCGCTGTCAAACGAAGCGCTCCCAGGCCTACCTATTGTGAGCGACAATGAGTGGAGGATCCTCGAACCGCTGATCCCGCCCGCCAAGCCAGGAGGACACCCCCGAACTACCGAGATGCGTGAAGTGATCAATGCCATTTTGTACCTGGACCGCTCCGGGAGCCAGTGGCGAGCCTTGCCCCATGAGTTTCCCCCTTGGTCCACGGTGTGGAGCTACTTCCGCATCTGGCGCAACACGGGGATCTGGAAGCGCATGCACACGGCCTTACGCCAATGGGTACGCCTGAAACAAGGGCGCCAGCCGACTCCCAGCGCGGCCATCATCGACAGTCAATCGGTGAAGACGACACAACAGCGAGGGGTTCGTGGCTACGATGGAGGCAAAAAAGTCACCTGAGGCCTTTGCACACAACACAGCCTCTTACGCACGCACAATGGTAATGCCCAGCGCCCGGTAGGGGGCCAGCACCTCATTGGGGACGGAGCGCTCGGTCACAAGGTGCGTCAGATCGCTGAGCGGTCCGACGATGTAGGGGGCAGCCGTGCCGATCTTCTCTGCGGACGTCAGTGCCACCACTTCAGCCGCGCTCGCAATCATGGCCCGCTTCACATAAGCCTCTTCCAGATCAAAGGTGCTGATCCCGACCTCGGGATGCAAGCTGCCAATCCCCAGCAAGCAGAGATCGGCCCGAATGTTGCGATATGCCTCGACGGTCGACGCACCGACGGTCACCAACTCATGTTTGTAGAGTTTCCCTCCGATTACGATGACTTCAATCTCCGGGTAGACTGCCAGTGCCAGCGCCACCGGTGGACTGTGCGTGATCACCGTGGCGCGCAGATCAGGCGGCAGTTGCTGTGCCACTTGCAGGAGCGTGGTTCCTCCACCTAGAAGAATCACCTGATCCCGGCGGATGAGTCCTATCGCGGCTTGAGCGATGGCGGCCTTGACTCCTGGTGCTTGCTGCTGGCGCTCCGTGAAACTGGCCGTGACTGGTGAGCGCGGCAATGCGCCTCCATGCACACGCTGTAACTCACCTGCGGTCGCCAGCTCGTTTAGGTCACGCCGAATCGTATCTTCTGAGACCTGCAAGGCTTTACTCAGCTCTGATGCGAGCACCTTTCCATCGCGCTGCAGGATCTGCATGATCGAACGTCGTCGTTCTGCGGTCAACATTGCATCTTTCTCCATGAAATTGCGTTTTTCCCATTGACATTGCACATTTATTGTGGCATTATCATTGTAGATGCATTTTATTGCATGAGAGTGCTGGTTGTCAAGGGATTATAACGACGAAGAACCAGAGCCCAATGACCTGGCTCCTCTTGCACCCTCCATGATGGCAACGCGGAATTATCAAACGGACATCTCCCCTCCCCTCTCCTGGATGGGCAGGATGAGCGAAAACTGCGCGGACCTTGTGAGGTCCCAAGCACCGAGACATCTTCCAGGACGTTTTACGAGCAGCTTTTCCACGAAAGTGAGGAATAATAAGGAGAAATGGAATGGATGGTATCAAGAATTACTTAACAGATATGGATGGGGTCATCCTGCAAGGCAGCACGCTGCTCCCTGGAGCGGCGGAGTTTGTCCAGCGCCTACGGGCAAGGGAGATTCCGTTCTTGATTCTGACCAATAACTCACGGTTCACCCAGCGTGACCTGCAGATGCGGTTGTCCTATATGGGGCTGGAGGTGCCCCCGGAAGCCATTTTCACCTCCGCGTTGGCAACTGCGCAGTTCTTGCACGATCAACAACCGGAGGGGCGGGCATTCGTCATCGGCGAGTCCGGGCTAACAACAGCACTGCATGACATCGGCTACATTCTGACCGATCAGGAGCCGGAGTATGTGGTGCTGGGAGAGACCACCTCGTATAGCTTTCAGCACATCACCTGGGCCATTCGCTTTATTGCTGCTGGCGCGCGTTTCATCGCAACCAACCCCGATCAGATGGGACCCGGTGAGGGAGGCATCGTTCCCGCGACTGGGGCTGTAGCCGCATTGATTAGCGCGGCTACGGGCGTCAAGCCCTACATCATTGGTAAACCAAACCCACTGATGATGCGCACCGCTCTGCGCACTCTCGATGCCCATTCTGAGGATTCCGTGATGATTGGGGATCGCATGGATACTGATATTGTTGCCGGGATTGAGAGCGGCCTGCGGACTATTCTAGTGCTCACGGGAGTCACCAGGCGTGAGCAGGTCGAACGCTTCCCCTATCGGCCCTCCTGGATCCTGGAGTCCATTGCGGATGTTGAGCTATAAGACTTAGCTATTGTTTATTGTTGTTGCTGCGGCACAAGTTCCTGCTGCACCTGGTCGCGTTCGTCTACCTCGTAGGCGGCGGGAATCCAGGCGGGAGATTCCGGCGGTAATTCGTCGGTGAGCACCATTTGTGAAGGAGCGATGCGGACTGAGACGGCCAGTTCGCTCTCGGATTTGCCACGGTAGATGCCGCGTGTGGGGGGTACGTCGGCGTAGTCGCGACCAATAGCGACGCGAATGTGGCGTTCATCGGTTGTAGTGTTGTTGGTGGGATCGAAGCCAATCCAGCCGAGGTTGGGCAGGTATGCTTCAACCCAGGCGTGCGTGGCTTCGCCGGTGGAACGTTCCTGGCTGCGGCTCTGCTGATAGAGGTAGCCGCTGACATAGCGACATGGTATCTTGAGTCGGCGCGCCAGGGTTATCATGATATGCGCGTAGTCCTGGCACACCCCTTTGCGCATACGCAATGCTTCATCGATGGGCGAATCGACACGTGTGGTGTTGGGCGAGTATTCAAAGGTGGCGTTGACGGCGCTGTTCAAATCGCGCAATACGATTAGCGGATCGTCGCGGCGCCGAATGTCCAGTTCGCGCGCCAGTTCGTCGAGTAGCGCTGTGGGGGCAGCGAAGTGGCTCGGCATGAGGCTGTCCCAGTAGTCGTCATTGGCTGTAAGGGCGTCGAGTTCTTGCCAGGCCTGTGGGTTTAGCGTTTCGGGCAGTGGTGGGGGCGCAGTCAGATCTACCAGGGCTTCGGCTGAGATGGTGAGTTGATTGTGGGAGTTGGGAATGTTGAAGTGATGCACACGGTTGCCGTATTCGCCCCGGTAGGTCATGATATGGGCGCGGGGGTTGGTATGCAGGCGAAAATCCAGGCAGTGCTGGTTGCCCTCGCTACGCGGCTGGATGCGCACTTCCATGATACTTTCGCTGATGGGTGCGCTGTAGCGAAAGCGTGTAATGTGGCGAATGGTGTAATACATGTGTTTGTCTCCTATGTTTTATGACAGGTACATGATCATGGACGCCCCTAGGCTTGCGCCGCGCCGCGATATGTGAGGGCGACTTCGATTGGGTAGGCGATGTAAGCCTGGTAGATGCCGCTATGGATGAGTGCGCACTGGCGCTGGATGTTTTCCAGGTACTCGTGCATATTGCCGCTCAGGATTTCATCGATCTGATCGTAGTCGAGCACGGCGCGGAGGCGACCGGCGAGACGTTCGGCGCGTCCCGTGTTGCGCGTCCTGGTGGCTTTCGAGATGGCCTGGAGCGCGTTCTGCATCATGGCGCATGAAAAGCGGATCGAACGCGGGATTTCAGCGTTTAAGAGCAGGAACTCGGCTATATGGGCGGGGCGAATGGCAGCCGTGTAGACTTTGCAATAGGCTTCGAACGAGGCGCATGAGCGCAGCAGTTCTACCCAGCTCAGGTAGTCGAGCGGCTCATTATCGTATTCGCTTTGCTCCGTCAGGAATACCGAGAAGTGCGTGTCCAGCAGGACAGCGGTTGCCGTCGTGCGTTCGAGAAAGCGCCCTAAGCGGATGAAGTGCCAGCCCTCGCTGTGGCTCATGGTCGCATCGGTTATACCCTGGAAGAGATAAATACCCTCTTTGACGCTGTTGAGGAATTTATGCGGCTCGGCGTGCCAGATCTGCTCCATGCTGGCCTGCTTGACTTGCAGGAAGAGACGGTTGAGCTGCTCCCACATCTCGGAACTGATGTGCTCGCGCACCTGCCGCGCATTTTCGCGCGCCGCCGCTATACTGGACACAATGGATGAGGTATTGGTCTCATCAAAGGTCAGCAGGCGCGTGATGCTATAGGCATCAATTTCATCTGCGGGCGGCGATGTGCGCAGGCTGCGCAGGAGTCGCTGCCAGCGCAGGTTCTCATCGCCGCCTGCCTGGTCGAGCATCTGGTTGAGGTGTACATCTATGAGGCGAGTCCTATGTTCCGCCCGTTCCAGGTAGCGGCTCATCCAGTAGAGACTTTCGGCGACACGAGAGAGCATGATTAAGCCTCACTGTTCATTACATTTGTAGTACCTACAAGCACCCAGGTGTCCTTGCTGCCTCCTCCCTGCGAGGAATTCACGACCAGCGAGCCGCGCTTGAGGGCCACACGGGTCAGGCCTCCGGGAACGATGGTGACATGCTCGCCAAAGAGCACGAAGGGGCGAAGATCGACGTGGCGCGGTTCAATTTGATTATCAATGATGCAGGGTGCGCGGGAAAGGGCCAACGTGGGTTGCGCAATGTAGTTACGCGGGTTGTCGATAATCTGCTGGCGAAACTCTTCGCGCTGAGCGGATGTGCTGTATGGGCCGATCAACATGCCGTAGCCGCCGGATTCTCCGACGGCTTTGATCACGAGTTCTTCAAGATGTTCGAGGACGTATTTGCGCGGTGCTTCGTCGCTGAGCAGGTGAGTTTCTACGTTGGGCAGAATTGCCTCTTCGCCAAGATAGTAACGGATGATGGCGGGAACGTAGGCGTAGATAGCCTTGTCGTCGGCAACGCCCGTGCCAATGGCGTTAGCCAGCGCGACATTGCCGGCGCGATAAGCATTCAACAGGCCGGGTACGCCCAGGGTAGAGTCGCGCTGGAAGGTGAGGGGGTCAAGATAGTCGTCATCGATGCGGCGATAGATTACGTCGATGCGCTTCAGACCGCCCGTCGTGCGCATATAGACGATGTTATCATGCACGAGCAGGTCGCGTCCTTCCACCAGCTCGATGCCCATCTGGCGCGCGAGAAAGGCGTGCTCAAAATACGCTGAATTGTAGACACCTGGAGTGAGCAGCACGATCACCGGCTCTGGTCGTCCGGCCGGAGCCAGCGAGAGCAGCGTACCGAGCAGGGCCTGTCCATAGTGATCAATGGGGCGAACGCCGTAGCTGCCAAAGAGCGAAGGGAAGGTGCGTTTCATGACCTGCCGGTTAGCCAGCATGTAGGAGACGCCGCTTGGAACGCGCAGGTTATCCTCTAAGACGGCGAAACGCCCGTCGGGCAAACGCACGAGATCGGTGCCATCAACCGCAACGTAGATGTCATGCGGGACATGCACACCGTACATTTCGCGCCGGAAGTGTTTACAGCTATAAACGAGCCAGCGAGGTACGACCCTGTCAGACAGGATGCGCCCATCGTGGTATAGATCTTTAAGGAAGAGGTTGAGGGCGGTGATGCGCTGCGTCAAACCCCGTTCGATGGTTTCCCACTCGCCGCCGGTAATGATGCGCGGCAGCAGGTCGTAGGGCCAGATACGTTCGGTTCCCTCGTCATCCCCGTAGACGATGAAGGTGATGCCCTGATTGAGGAAGGCTGTATTGGCTGCCTGTTGTCGCTGGTAGAGCGTTTCGGCGGGCATCTCCAGCAAACGGTGGTAGAGCTCCTGGTAATGGGGGCGCGGCCTGCCATCAGTGCCTAGCATCTCGTCGAACGCCGCGTCGAGTGTGTAGTTCGAGAAAGGCGGTGGCAAGGTGGGCTGTCCCGTGGTATCAGATATATCAGGTACAATCATGGGTGGTGTTCCTATTATCTTGCTGGCCAACGATACAAAAGCGCGCAGTATCATGTTCAGGGCAGCAGTGCCGGGGAGTCTCCTGCGAATGGGATGTCAGTATAGAGTCAATAGTACCTTGCAATTAATGAGGGTGTCAAGTTTTGATGTTCAATGATATGCCCGGCCCTGGTCTGGTGTATCACTGAACAATCACGTATAATGGTTGAAATGCGGGCTGCCATCGCGGTTAAGACAAGAGAGTGGAGAAACGATGCAAATCAAAGTTGGGTGCGAATTTCGTTACGAGGCAACGTGGGCTACACCAGCTGTCATGCAGGTGCAGCCACGTCAAGATGGGGAGCATGGTATTTTGCACGAGGCCTGGAAGTTTATGCCGCCGCTAGAACTCCATGCTTACAGGGATATGTATGGCAATACCTGCCAGCGTATGGTGATACCTGCGGGCGAACAGGTACTTAGCTATGATGCCACGGTTGAGGTTTCGGGGTTGAAAGATGAGGTTGCGCCGGACGCGGCGCAGCTTCCTGTAGAAGAACTGCCCGATGATGTGCTCGTCTACACGTTGCCCAGCCGCTTCTGTCTCTCGGATACGCTTTCGGACATGGCCTGGCAGAATTTCGGGGCGATAGAGCCTGGTTGGGCGCGCGTGCAGGCTATTTGCGACTGGGTACATAGCAATATCCGCTTCCAGTATGGCACCAGCAATTGGCTGACGACTGCCGCCGATGTGTGCGCGGCGGGGGTGGGCGTGTGCCGCGATTTCGCGCACCTGGCGGTGACATTTTGCCGGGCACTCAATATTCCCGCGCGTTATGTATTCGGCTACCTGCCAGATATTGGGGTTCCCCCACCGGATGCGCCCATGGATTTCTGCGCCTGGATGGAGGTGTACCTGGCGGGACGCTGGTGGACCTTTGATCCACGCAACAATGAACCCCGTATTGGCCGCGTGCTGGTTGGTCGAGGGCGTGATGCGCTGGATGTAGCGATGATAACGACTTATGGATCGCCGCGTCTCACGAAAATGACGGTATGGGCCGATGAGGTGCTTCCTACTCCCACTTTCAACGATGAGGCGGGAACAGCGGAGGCGCAAGCTCCCTTGCTGAGAGGGGACAGCCAGCAAGGATGAAGCAAGAACCGGTTGACATCAAGACTCAGATTGCCGCCCTCAACCTGCTGGACATTGAGGGAATCGACTGGGAGCACGTGCAGCGCACAGCGTACCTGATTCACCAGCACTTTCGCTATGACTACCCCGGCCCCGTGCGCGAACTCAAGCAGCGTTTGTTGATTGTTCCCCCCGATATTTACGGGGATCAGAAGTGTATCATGCATCACCTGGATGTTTCTGCGCAGGTTGCTGGGACAGCCAGCGAAGTTGATGAGTTTGGAAATCCTGTGATAGAGCTGCGCATTCCCTCGATCGAACGATCCATTGACTTTGAAGCGTGGATCGTCGTGGAGCGCTTTGCTGGTTATAGGCCGCACATGCTTCCCGGTGATGTCCTCAGCGATGCGCGTTACCTGGAGCCTTCGGCGCTAACGCAGCCCGATGATACGCTGCGACGGGTTGCGTCTATGCTGTTGGAGGGTACATGGGAGCAGAAGCAGCCGGTGACGCTGGCCGGGCGTATCAATGACTGGGTTCACAACGCGCTCAGCTACGCACATGGGGCAACGGATATTCATACCACTGCTGCCCAGGCGCTCGCACTGGGGCGCGGGGTATGCCAGGACTATGCCCATATCATGCTGACGCTTTGTCGGCTGTGCGGGCTGGCGGCACGCTATGTCTCCGGCCACTTGCTGGGCGAAGGAGGCACGCACGCCTGGGTCGAAACGCTGGTTGCAGCGCCCGAGCGTCCCGGCGAAGCAATGGCGCTGCCATTTGACCCGACGCATCGCTGCCAGACCGATCTGCATTATATTACCGTTGCTGTTGGGCGAGATTACTACGATGTTGCCCCTACATCGGGAACTTTTCAGGCCCCCTACCGAGGTCAACTCAGGGTGAGCAAGAAAGTTGGTCCGATTTCACTGGAATATGCCGATGTTGATTGAGTTCCACAGTCATTACTATGAAACCGCGTGGTTCCCTTCGCTACCGCGGTGCACACTCCTACGAGGAGAAGTGCATGTGCCCGACGGCGGTATGGGCCAGCAGCTTTTGGGCGTTGCGCCACAACAGCTTCTCCCTCACCTCCGGCTTGAAGTAGTCGAGGGCGTCGAAGTCCTTCATCCAGCGTTGGGGTGTGATGAAGGGGTAATCCGAGCCGAAGAGGAAGCGGTCCTGCAGGCGGGTCGCGGCCTCGCGCAGCAGCGATTCAGGCGTGTACTTTGGTGACCATCCGGAAAGATCATTGAACACATTGGCCTTATGCTGCACGATCGCGATCATCTCTTCGTGCCAGGGCCAGGAGGGGTGCGCCCCGATGATGGTCAAGCCTGGAAAATCGGCCGCCAGGGAATCCAGGTAGATAGGACGGGTGTAATCGAGTTTGACGCCCATGCCTCCGGGTGTCCCTGCGCCCAGCCCGTTCGTACCTGTGTGAAAAAGGGCCGGTACGCCCAGCCCCTGGATCCTCTCCATCAACGGATAGAAAGCGGGGTCGTTTGGGTAGAACGCCTGGACGCCCGGGTGAAATTTCGCACCTGCCAGTCCCAATTCCTTGATGGCGCGCTCCATTTCTTTGACGGCTGCCTTCCCCTTGTGCGGGTCAACGCTGGCAAACCCGACAAATTGCTGCGGATAGCGCTGCACAATGGCCGCGACATAATCGTTCCCCAGCGGGGGCAACCCGGTTGCCGTTTCGGCATCCCAGGCCAGCAGGACACCGACCATATCGAGTTCCGCATAATCGGCGGCGATCTGCTCGATATCCTTCAGTTTCACCTCGGTGCGGAAGAAGCGCTCAGCCGCCTTCGCATACGGGCCAAGTGTGACTTGCATAAACTCCGTCGTCGGCAGGTGAACATGAAAGTCGATGGCGCGTGGCATGGCGATCCTCCAAAAGAGCGATTCGAACACAACTTCGGGCCCGTGGTACTCTTTATTATAGTCTCGCGCGAGCCCGCGTTGTCCAGGACCTGGAAGGGGAGAACGATTACGGCACGTGATAGACTACGTCATGCACTTCTCCTTGTAACAGATCTCGGTGTATCAAGCCTCAGGCAGTTCCTACACGATATCCGGCTCGTTCTGCCTGTCTTCGAACTGACTAAACCAGGGAAACAACTCTCGCAGAGCTGGCAGCGATTGCTCAACCGCCTCACGTCCAGCCGTGACAAGTTGAGGGCCCTTCGAGAACTGGAGCAGCGAGACATTGCGCGTCTGCGGGCGAATCACCACGTCGGCCTCAAGATCACTATGCATATTGATGGTAGACATGCTTACTTCGTAAGCGCGCAAGAGTACATCGACAAGGTGCGGCGAAAGGGCTTTCCTGGCTGGAGTATACTTTGCCTCCTCCATCCAGGGGGTCGCGCTCTCCAGTGAGAGCGGCTCGCGGTCGTCCACGTCTATGCTCAGCAGGATATCAGCGCCCATTTTGCGGGCCGCGCGAGTCGGCACCGGATCGTGCATGCCCGCATCTATCAGCATATGATTCCCGATGGTTACGGGAGGAAAAATCCCTGGTATGGAGACGCTTGCCAACGCGGCTAACCAGAGCGGACCACGGTCCAGTACCATTTCCGTTCGCGTCGCCAGGTCAACTGCAATCATCGCCAAAGGTGCTGTGAGGTCCTCGAAGCGCAAATCCCCGCAGCGGTTACGAATTTCACGCTTCAGTCCTCGATTGGAGAAGATGGACATGCGGGGCAACCCCCAGCGCATGATATGGCGGTGTATGTCTAAAAACAACGCCTCGCTCTCGGCAAAAGACTTTCCCATCAGGTACAGGCTGGGGGGAAGGACGCCGATACTGCAACCTGCCAGGTAATCGGCTGGAATACCGTAGTGCAGCAATCGCTCGAACGCTCCAAGATGGGCAAAGCCGCGTGCGCCGCCACCTCCAAAGGCAATCCCGACCGTCAGATGGGCGATATGCCGGGCTAAAAAGTCCACCGCCTGCGTCAAAACGGCTTGCGGAGCAACCTCGCGTAATGCCATTCGTCGCTTCCAGCTCTCATCGAGCAACGATATATCCGCTGGCAGAAGCCTCATCACACTATGACCCAGGCGCCTCGAGTACTTATCCTGTACCCCAATTGTGGGGATTTCAGGAACATGGGCAATGAAGATGGAATACGGTACCGAGAAGGTCTCTAAATCAGAGATCGATGGCAAAAAAGCCGCGTGCTCTCCCTCCCTTCCAACTGCATCACTAGAGATCAGCAGGACCGCCCTCGAAAAGTTCCCTGCCACCGTCTCTATCATAGTGGGCGGTGTCGTACCTGCCGTTACAAGCAAGAGATAATCGTAGCATCTCGCCAGGTCTCTCAGGATCGAGCGTATATCGAAATCGCCGGGTTCACTCACTCCGAGGGCTCCTTGCCGGGTGGAGTTTGGTAGCAGTGTCGTGATAGCCGGGTAATGTCGACTATCGGACGTCACTGTAGGTGCTTGATGCCGATGCAGCGAACCAGGGTCACGCGCGCACTCAAGGAGACTGGGACGCAGTTGGTCACTATGCGTTGCGAAGTGCGGTGCTAACAGCGCATCATGCTCACTCAAATCTATCAGCAGGACACGCTTACGACTGCGTACCGCCAGCGCATCGGCAATATGAAAGGCCAGCGAGCGCTCCAGGGGACTACCAGGGTTCTCGACGAGGGCGAGCCAGATCGTTTCGGCTCTATGAGCCGGGCCGATGTGCCGATTCATGCGCGCCAGTCGTTGTGCCAGAATCACATTGATGTTGCTGAGCAGCGTGGGGCAGGCGCTGATCGATGCCATAAAATCCAGGTGGGTGAGCGACCAGAGCACGGTATCCCGCTCTGCACGGACGGTGGCGTTCGGTGGGTCACCGGTAATGAGCGACATCTCGCCAAAGCATTCGCCAGGGCCTAACTGAGTGATGATGTAGGGTTCCGCCCCGCCGCGCTCCTCCCACTTTCCGCTATCCTGACCCGGCCGGCTCTGTCCCCTGGGCGTAGTAAAGGCTGTTCCCGCCTCCGGCGCACCGTCTTGCAGCAGAATACTTACCTGGCCCGAGGCAATTATGTACAGCCGACCATGCCAGACACCCCGTTCCAGAATGCGCTCGCCTCGTTTACAGTTCACGGGCTGCAAGCGGGCGACAACCTCTGTAATTTCCTGCGGCTGCAAACCATGGAACAGCTTACTGGTCTTCATTACTTCATCCAGTTCCACATTTTGCCCATACTGGTACGATTCAGGATGCTCCGGTGCATTAAGGTTGGAGCCTGATGGTGGTGGATTGTCTGCAAATGGATCTCTGTTCATACTGCTCTTCATCTCCCCTTGCTATTGTTTCATTAGCTTATGTGTTATACCAAATCCAATGAATCACACTTAAAACGATGGGAGGCTCATTTATTTCAGCTACGGGTCTACAGTATGGTTGACATAAATATATTCTATTATAACAAAGATACCTCCTTCCACGTTATGAAAGCTCAACCCCGGTTGGCAAATCACAACATGTTTTTAAGCATTTCTGCCAGAAATCTACACCCCCTTGCTCTATACTCGCTAGCAGTATAGAACATAGTCTATTCTTGCCTCATATAAACTCATACATTGCTGCCAATCAGAATGACTATGCCTACTCGGGGTTTCAACCACACTGCATCAGGAAGGAATGTACAGCCAGTATGCGAGCTACTACCAATCAAAACGCGCGAACAGCGCTACGGTGGCGTGCAATCATAACCCTTTTCGCCCTACTCGCCGCAATGCTCTCCTTCCTGCTGGTTTCACCAAGTTTCTACGGGAAAACGCGCGCTGCTTCGCCTTCAGTTTCCAAACCAGGCGGGTGGTTTACCTATGGATATAATCCAGGGCGGACAGGATACAATTCCAACGAGACGATCATCAATCCGAGCTCGGCCAGCTCGATCAAATTGCTGTGGAGCGTGAAGACTGGCAGTATTATTTCGGTCCAACCTATCGTAGCCAAAGGCCTGATCTACTGGGGATCATGGGATGGTATCTTTCATGCAACACGCCCCGATGGCACCCAGGCCTGGACGGCGAATCTGGGTCGGACACCCACTCCTTCAGGGTGCTCAGGCAGAGAACACGGGGTGATGGGCGCAGCTACCTTTGCCTTTGTGCAAATCAACAGCGTCTCTACCCCGGTAGTCTTTGTGGGCGGCGGAAAAGATGTCTTCTACGCGCTCAATGCTACAACGGGAGCAATTCTCTGGCAAGATACTTTGTCCTCGCCGCCGACAGAGATCTGGGCATCCTCAGCATTCTACAAAGGGAGCATCTACATTTCTACCTCATCCTGGGGCGATTGTCCACTGGTACAGGCACGAATATTTCGCCTGAACCCGGCTACCGGCACCATTGAAAATACCTTTAACGTTGTTCCCAACGGCTGTACCGGGGCGAGCGTCTGGGGTTCCGTCGCTATCGATACGACGAATAGCACTCTCTATTTTGCGACAGGCAATGGCGGCTCGTGTTCGCAAAAAGAGACGACAGCCGTTGCTATCGTGAAGCTGAATGCCACAAACCTATCGTTCATCGCTTCCTGGCAGGTGCCCGCGTCACAATTAGGGCCAGACAGCGATTTCGGCAATACGCCGACCGTTTTCACGGCCACTATCGGTGGCACCACACACCGTTTAGTCGGGGTTGCCAATAAAAATGGCGTCTATTACGCACTTGACGAGGCCAATATCGCTCAAGGTCCCGTGTGGCAGCATACCATAGCTGTGTCTGGACAAGACCCCGAGGCTGGTCAGGGTAGCATTTCGCCGAGCGCGTGGGATGGCAACCATCTCTATCTAGGAGGCGGAAATACCACCATTAACGGCCAGTTCTGCCAGGGGGCAGTCCGCGCCGTCAATCCCGCCACAGGAGCGAATATCTGGCAGACCTGCTTCAACGAAGGGGCGGTGATTGGCGCAGTTACCGTTGTTCCGGGAGTTGTGACAGTTGGAGAGGGGAATGTGCTGGCTTTGATGAACGCCTCGAACGGCAATGTGCTCGCCAAACGGTTTGATTCTGGCACTTCCTCGAATAAATATTATGGCGGGCCGAGTATCTTCAATGGGGTCGCCTACATAGGCAACGAGGATGGCAATTTCTATGCCTATGGCAATACTTCACAATCCACACCCACGCCTCCTCCGTCTCCAACGATCTTGCCGACCTCAACTCCCGGCACCATCATCGCACAGGACACCTTCCATCGCGCCAACCAATCCCTCTGGGGAACAGCCTCCGACGGCAACGTCTGGGGCGCTGACGCCAATACTCAAAGCGTCTTCTCTATCACAAGCAACACTGGCCAGGTCTCGAACGGCAACGGCATTTATAACGCCGTGCTTGGACCTGCCATCGGCAATTCCGAAGTGCTGTTCAGCGGCACTATCAATAGCTTCAATAACAGCAATTTTGGCGCGGTACTGCACTGGTCAGATACCAATAACCTCTACAAAGGGTACATTGATGGCAGCAATGTGATTATTCAGAAGCGCGTGAATGGAGTTTCCACGATTATCGGCTCAACTCCATTCACCGCCACCGCTGGTACATCCTATACCGTTCGTTTCCGCATTGTAGGCTCCACGCTCACCATCAAAGCCTGGCAAACTGGCACACAAGAGCCAGCAAACTGGATGGTCACAGCGACCGATAGCACCTTCTCATCCGGGTTCTGCGGATTGCGCACCCAGGTACAAAGCGGGACAATACTCGATGTAACCTCTTTCCAGGCGATGGCACAATAAAGGTCACACTTCAGCAAGTTTGCTTTGACGCGATGAGATGAGTCGTCCCTGCCCCGTTTAGCGGGGCAGGGATGGCTCGTTCGTCTGAGAGTTGTTCACGTTCAGTGGCTCATGGACCGGTAGGCTCGCCTGGCGCTGCATGATCTGCATCAGCGGCTCGATCAGGTCGAGGGGCAGCGGGAAGATGATGGTCGAATTCTTCTCAACCGCGATCTCGGTCAGCGTTTGCAGGTAGCGCAGTTGCAAGGCAGCTGGCTGTGAGCCGATCACTTCCGCGGCTTGTGCCAACTGGGTCGAAGCTTGCAATTCTCCCTGGGCATGGATCACTTTGGCGCGCTTCTCCCGCTCGGCCTCCGCCTGTTTGGCCATGGCACGCTGCATCGTCGCAGGCAGCTCCACATCCTTGATTTCCACAGCCGTGACTTTCACGCCCCAACGCTCGGTCTGCTCGTCGATGATCGCCTGCAGATCGCGGTTGATCTTCTTGCGCTCGGCCAGCAGTTCATCCAGTTCCGACTGGCCCAGCACATTGCGCAGGGTCGTCTGACCGATCTGCGAGGTGGCCTGGTTGAAGTCCACCACATTGACCACCGCCGCAATCGGATCGACGACATAGAAGTAGAGCACCGCCGTCACCCTGATCGTCACGTTATCGCGCGTAATCACCTCTTGCGGCGGCACCGTGAGCGTGACGATCCGCAGATCGACTTTGCTCATGCGCGAGATGAAGGGGGGCACCAGGAAGAGACCCGGACCCTTCGCCCCAATCAAGCGCCCCAGCACGAAAATCACGCCGCGCTCGTACTGCTGTACCACGCGAATCGCCGAGAGCGCGATGATCACCAGAACAAGCACGAGTGCGCCAATGACAACCAATACCAGTGGATTCATAGTTAACCTCCTTGTGGATTTAAAAACTGGAGAGGAGAAAAGCCTCCCACTCCCACGTGAGACGCGGCCTCGTTGTCCGACCTGCCGCCATCATCAAGCCAGCGCTCCAACGCCTCCGCCAACATGATTACGAGGGCAACATCTCAATCGCTTCAAGTAGCAGCTCGCGTAGCTCGTCTTGTTCGACCTGTTCCTATTGTAACTGGCTCATCGCCTGCTCCTCGTTGGCTAGCATCTGTGCCATCATTGGGAAAGACCATCGCAGGGGTGGGATGGAGTCGCTTCGCCTGGCCCTCCATCCCACCTCAGACAGGCGTTGACCCGCATGGAGGGCGCACCCGCTAGCTCTCAGTATACCGGAGGTGGGAGGCGGAAGTCAGCGTACAGCAGATGACATCTCACTTCCTATCGCTTCCTAATGGTGCGCTGTGCTGGGTCATGCAAAAGGATGCATTTCCCTGTATACTACACTTGTCCACCTCTTGAAATTGGACGAGTGAAGGGAGCATACTATGATGGAGAAATCAACCGGACCAACGTCACTGACTAAGTTCAAGGATTGTCTGCGAGTCCCACCTACGTTGCGACCCCAGATAAAAGCAGACCAACAGTACATCCTGCGGGTACATATGCGTCCAGCACGGGTTCAATTGCACTCGGAGCTTCCACCAAGCGAGGTGT
>WNGP01001101.1_pt1 | contig 23800 bp, 22 predicted proteins | sample 5407671 | NCBI WGS metagenome assembly WNGP01 (sample SAMN13153381, study PRJNA577476) | soil metagenome | isolation source: 40 cm soil or saprolite under Garry oak tree replicate 2 | place: USA:California | collected 2016-06-15
CTCACGTTGCTCGGCCTCGGTCTCTTGGGGCTCGCGGGACTGCGTCGGATTCGCCTGATCAAGCACTAGGAACCGCCGACACATACAGCAAAGACGTGAACGGGGGCTTTCGCCCCCGTTCAGTTTTTTGGATGTACGCATGGAGAGGCACCGGCGGCATTCGCTGACTCTCTCGTACCGCTCATTGTCGTGCCGCTCATTGTATGTCGTCGGCCGTGTCGAGCTTGCTGGAGAGACAGCCAATGCCTCACTCCGACAGTGCGCAGGCCACAGCGAATCAGGTGGGTCTAGCCGTTCGGAGCGGGACGCCCAGGTCGACCTACGATGGAGGCTCCCTGGATCGACATCGATACAGGAGACTCGATGCTGGCGGACGACATCGAGACGATGGCCACGCGCTGGCACGCTCGGAGGTGCCGCTCGAGTTGTCGATTCAAGTTCCAGCCTCGAGTTCGAGCGCGTCGTCGACGCTCAGATTCCGCGATCACGAGTCCATCTCCGCGCGCGTGCAGCGCGTCACGAGCACGCCGCGGTCCGAAAAAGTTTGACATCTGAACGCCAACGTCTTATATGCCAAGCGAGCATGTATAAGGTGCACGGCGAAGTCTTCGACTATACGGAAGCTTTTTCCCGCAACATCGGACTCCTCTCAAGGGCGGAACAGGAAGAGGTGCGGGGCACCCGCGTGGCCATCGCGGGTCTCGGCGGAGTTGGTGGCAACCATACTCTCGCTCTCGCGCGGCTCGGATTCGGACGCTTTTCGCTCGCCGACATGGACAAGTTCGAGTTGGCCAATATGAATCGGCAAGTGGGCGCCACTGTCGACACCCTCGGGCGAGAGAAGGTCGAAGTGACGGCGGAGATGGTCAAGGCCGTGAATCCCACGGCGGAGCTCCGGCTCTTTCCAACGGGAATCAGCGAGGAGAACATCGCCGAGTTTCTCGACGGAGCGTTGGCCGTGGTCGACGGTATCGACTTCTTCAATATGAAGGCGCGGCGCCTGCTGTTTCGTGAAGCGAGGGCGAGGGGTGCGTATGCCCTTACGGCGGCCCCGGTGGGTTTCGGAGCAACACTGCACGTATTCTCACCGACCGGAATGAGCTTTGACGAATATTTCGATATTCGCGATGAGATGACTCTGGCCGATCAGGTTCTGAGCTTCGCCCTTGGCCTCGCACCAAAGCTCGCCCATCGGAAATATTTTCCCTTGAACACCGTTGATCTCGAGGGGCGCCGGGCCCCATCACTTTCCCCCGGATGCTTCCTGGCCGCTGTGCTCGTGGCAACGGAGGTCGTGAACCTCGTGATGAGGTTGTATCCACCCAAAGTCGCTCCATATTTCTGCCAGTTCGATCCTCTAGTGCAGACGTACAAGACCGGTTATCTGCGAGGAGGCAATCGCAACCCGATTCAGCGGGCCAAGCGATGGTGGGTTCTCCACACAAACCCAGTCCTTCGCGCCGCCGTCGAGAAACCCGATCGCTAGCACTGTCAGCAGTGTCGGAGTTTTGGTCGTGACATGTCATGAGGTTGACGTCCAGAAGTTGACTTGCTGAAAGACTTAGAGGATTCATCCTGGTGATTTTGTGGGCGAAGATTGCTGACCTCTCCGCACGAAGGCAGTGGCACAGTCCTCGCACTGCGTCCCTCGGAAGCCTTCTTCCGAAAAAGGCAAACCGGTCGCGAGACCGGGACGCAAAGCTACAGGTCAGGATGCTACCAGAGGCCCTGATGGCTGGGCTGCCGAGGACATGGCACGTCTCGCCCCGGAAGAGGAGGCATTCCGCACAGGGGAGGGACCGATTCGATGCTCGTTGAAGTCGCCCGCTCGGAGAATGCAACATCGCAGACGCCGCGTGGATCGCGCCTAAGAAACCATTGCTTCGAGGAGGACCGGTTCGCGGAGAGCCTCGACTTTGGGCTCGCCATCGACCGCGACACTCTCGAGCAAGCCTTTCGGCTGCAGCATGATCAGTATGTGGCGCAAGGCTACATGGATCCGCATCCCACCGGACTGCGGCTGAATATTCACAGCGCCCTTCCCTCAACGCGGGTGTTCGTGGCCAAGGCGGACGGTCGCGTGGTGGGAACCATGACGCTCATCGTCGATTCTCAGCTCGGTCTGCCCATGGATCAGATCTACGCCGAAGCCATCCTCATGCGGCTCATACGGCGCATTACCCTATACGCGGCCGAAGGGCTGCGGTCGAGCGATATCTGCATCGCCGTCAACCCACGTCATGCGACGTTCTATCGGAAGGCCTTGTATTTTCAGGATTTCGGAGCGATGAAGCAGTACGCCAAGGTAAATGGCGCTCCCGCAGTCGGCCTTCGGCTTGACTGTGACTTGCTGCGAATGCTCGTCAGGGAGGAGCGCGAAGGCCGCCCGGTCGCTAGCCAAGTTTACGGTTTTCTCTACCGCAAGGTGGAGGTGGACCGAGCGTTGTCTCGGTTCATTCGCGACCAGGCGCGACTCTTCCAGCCCGAGCACTTCTCGTATTTCTTCTCAGAACACGAGGCCTGGACCAAGGCCGCTCCGGAGGACAAAGCCTTTCTCATGGAGTCCTACCGAAAACTCGCCTCTCGTGGAACCCGAGATGACAGCCCGGTCGCCGATTCGATGGAATACGTCGGCCAGATGGGGTTGGCGCTGACGTAGTCGTTGAGGTCTGCCTCACCGATCCGCTGTTGGGCGTGACCCTCCCCCTTAAGCGTCACTCACGAGGCATCCTCCTCGGGTCTCGGTAGGAAGTCCTGACTCGGTAGTTTCAACCTCTCGGAAAAAGTTTCCATCGCCTCTGCAGCCAGATCAGCCGTATCTAGTATGCCCGCCGCCTCGTACGCCATCTATTGCGTCGGCATTCCATTTGCTCCGGGTCGTAGGGTTCGCGAACCGGTTCCGCCCCGATCCGCCATGGAGGACACGTGATCACGCCCGACGAGCTGCTGGCTGACCTGCAGGATTCCAAGACCGATCTCGCCCGGGTGGTGGAAGCCGTCCTCCGCGACCGGGTCCCCTACATCGTCGTACCCTCCGCAGCGGTGAAGGCATGGGAACGACGGGAGCCGCATCACTGGGCCAAGGTATCCGGGTGGCTTGCCGCGCAAAACGTTGCCATGGTCCAGGTCTGATGACCATGAACGGACAGGAGATAAGCCAATGAGCCTATGGAACGGCACGCCACGACTGGACGGGATTCGCGTGCTCTTGGTGGAGCGTCTCCCTCACGTGAGGGACGTGGTAGCCGAGGCCCTCGGGCAGTGCGGCGCACAAGTCATCTCTGTCGATTCAGCGGTCGAGGGCCTGGCCGTGCTGAAGCTCGAAAGACCCGATGTGCTCATCAGTAGCCTGGCCATGCCCGACAAAGACGGCTACTGGCTCATCAGGCAAATCCGCGACTTGCCAGCGGAGGAGGGCGGTGACACGCCGGCCGCGGCGTTCACCGGATGCACCACGCGAGAGGACCGGCTGAGGGCCCTGCGGGCTGGGTTCCAGTTCCACATTCCCAAGCCAGCGGATCTGTTCCATCTGGCAGAGGTCGTGGCCCTCCTCAGTCTGCAGCGCGAGGCGCCGGTTCTGGCCTACTAGCCTCCGGAGCCCTGCTTCACCCGGCGCGTGGGGAGCGGCCGCCCGCTCCCGACGGCCGGGCTTCCCGCGTCAGAGTTGACGGAGGCTCGTCAACCTTGTAAATTTCCAGCCACGGACGATTAGCTCAGTTGGCAGAGCACCGGCCTCACATGCCGGGGGTCACTGGTTCAAGTCCAGTATCGTCCACCACTTCTGGCGAGAAAACCCGGCGGGTGTCAAAACCCTTCGGGTTTCGTTGTTCGAGGTTGCAGCGCTCCGATGGTTCCCCTAGATGATCGGCTAAACTGGTTCCCCTAGATGATCGGCTAAACTCGCCAGCGTCAGCCTAATTCGGTCGGCCCCCATCTGCCGGGGGAGCCGGAAAGTCAGAGCCGGCCACCAGAGCTTCAAGCGCGTCAAGGACCCCGTCTGGATTCACGCGGATGTAATGGGCCAACTTCTTATCCCCTTGAGGCGTGCAGAGAATGGTCAAGGTCGCTCCAATCGGCAACGGATTGGTGGTCACACCCTCGTCTAGAAAAATCTGGGTGCCATTGGCCAAGACAATGTGGTCCCGGTGCCGTTCCAGCAGGACGCCGACGATGGTGCTGGGCATGATCGGTTGGTGTACGAGAGCAAATTGCTTGCCGACGCAAAATCGGTACTTTATGCCGCGCAAAGGTCAAAATGTCTGCCTTTGAGCGTGGATTGGCGGGAAAATTTGTCTTGCCAGGACAAGGCTCCCGAGTCAATGAGACTGACTCGAGGCGCAAGACAGCTAGGCGCCGTTGCTCGCGATGACCTGGTTGCCGCCGCGCTGGGCCGCGGTCTGGAGGCGGGACTGTGCGCGCGTGAGCAGCATGGTCTCATTGTGTCCGTCGCGCGGGAAGGACACGAGCCCGACGGAAAGGGTCACGCGGCGCGGGGCGGCGGCGGGGTCGGGCTGGAAGGACACGTTCTCCACATGCGAGCGGATACGCTCCGCCACCCGCGTGGCGTCGTGATCGGGCGTGTTGAGGAGCAGGATGGCGATGCCGTCGCGCGTGCGGGCGACCACGTCGGTGGAGCGGAGGAACTGGGCGATCTTGCGGGAGACGGCCTGCTGCATGGATTCGTCCGACACGGACGCGACGCCATCAGGCTGGACCAGACAGACGGAGAAGAAGTCCTGGTAGCGCGTGGCGCGCGAGGCCTCCCGGGTCAAGAGCTGGTGAAAAGCTTCTTCTCCGAAGACGCCGCTCGCCGGATCCATGAAGTCGGGCACGGCTGAATCCCCTCTCGATAAGGTCTTCCCCAGGCCCGGGCTTCCGGACGGGGCGGACAAGCAGGATACACGAAATCGGGCCCTTCCGGGGGAGTCCCCTCAACGCGGCCCGAAGGGCGTGACCTGGCCGGGCGCCAGCCGCGCGTCCAGGATGAGGAGATGCTCGGAGCCCCGGTCTCGCGGGCGCGGGCCGGTGGCTGGGCACGGTCCAGGCCCCCCAGGGGAGACTGACCCGCGCCGGTAGCAACGTCGTGTCCACGGGGAGCAGCCCGAGCCGATCGAGCGCCTCCTTGACCGCCGCCCAAGCCCCGACCACAATTGCCGCATGCCCACGGCCCGATTCCCGACCATCACGCCCGAGGCTCTCGAGTCGCTCCGCTCGCGGATCGGCAAGGCCGTGCCGCGGCCCGAGCCGTATATCGAGGTCGCGACCAGGGACGCCATTCGCCACTGGGCCCAGGGAATAGGGGACAGGAGCCCCTTCTGGGCCGAGGCTCGCGTGGCGCCACCGACCCTCCTCTTCGCCATGGACCGCATCGTCTCCGGCTATGTCGGAGGGCTGCCGGGCATTCACGCCATGTATGGCGGAACGGATTTCCGATGGCGCCGGCCCATCCAGGAAGGCGATCGCGTGGTCGGCCAGAGTGTGCTCAAAGATCTCGTCGAGAAGGCCTCGGCCTTCGCCAAGCGCGCCATCCAGCAGGTCTACCGCACGACCTTCGAGAACCAGCGTGGCGAGCTCGTCTGCGAGGCGGACTCCTGGTGCTTCCGCACGGAGCGAGACACCGCGCGCGAGCGGGGCAAGTACAAGGCCGCCGAGCCGCACCGCTATACCGAGGAAGAGATCCGGCGCATCGCCCACGCGTACCAGGCCGAGGAGTTCCGCGGCAGGACCCCCAGATTCTGGGAAGATGTCTCGGTCGGGGAGGCGCTGCCCACCGTGTGCAAGGGCCCGCTGACCGTCACCTCGGTGGTGGCCTTCGTGCAGGGCTGGGGCAGTCTCTACGTGCGCGCGCACGGGCTTGCCTTCGATCTCTTCGAGCGTCATCCCGCCCTGGGAATCCCGAATGCTTTCGGGGTTCCCGAGCCTCCCGAGCGCGTGCACTGGGATGAGCCATTCGCGAGAACGGTGGGTGTGCCTGGCGCCTATGACTATGGTCCGGAGCGGGTGGCCTGGCTCGGCCATGTCTGCACCAACTGGATGAGCCACGACGGCCAGCTCCGGAGGCTCTCGGCCCAGGTCCGCCGTCACAACCTGATCGGCGACACCACCTGGTGCCGCGGCATCGTCACGGGACGGCGCCAGGAAGACGGGGAGGCGCTCGTGGATATCGACTTGGTCGCGGAGAACCAGCGCAGCGAGATCACGGCGAAGGGGTCGGCGACGATCGCGCTGCCCCGGCGGGGCGACTAGATGCCGCCCGCGGCGCGGCTTCTGGCGGAATGGGCGGCCCGGCTCAGGCCCGACGACATCCCCGTGACCGTTCGCGAGAACGCCGCCCTCCGCGTGCTCGACACGCTGGGCTGCGCCCTGGCAGGCGCCCGCGAGGACCATGTCCCCGCCCTCCTTGCCCTGCTCGAGCGATCGGGCGAGGGGCCCTGCACGGTGGTGGGCTCGGTACTCACCAGCGGACCGGCACCGGCCGCCCTCGTCAACGGGGCCATGGCCCACGGCCTCGACTTCGACGACACGCACGCGGACTCGATCTGTCACGCCTCCGCCGTCCTCGTGCCCACCGTCCTCGCGCTCGCGGAGTCCGAGCATCTGACCGGCAAGGCCGCCCTGACCGCCCTCGTGGCCGGCTATGAAACGATGATCAGGATCGGCATGGCGGCACCAGGGCGCTTTCACGCTCGAGGCTGGCATGCCACGGCAGCGTGTGGTCCGTTCGGCGCGGCGGTGACCGCCGGGAAGTGCCTCGGGCTCGCCGAGGACGGGCTGATGGCCGCGCTGGGTATCGCGGCGAGCATGGCCTCCGGGGTGATGGAGGTTCTGGAGGACGGCTCCTGGGTCAAGCGGCTCCACCCCGGCTGGGCGGCGCAATCGGGGATCCAGGCGGCGATTCTCGCCAAGGGGGGCTTCACGGGACCGGCGACCGGGCTCGACGGCCGATTCGGCTTCCTCCGCGCCGCGCTCGGCGAGGCGGTCGATGTCGGGAAGCGTCTGGACGATCTCGGCCATGAATGGGAGACGGTGCGGAGCTCCTTCAAGCTCTACCCGTGCTGCCACCTGAGCCACGCCTATCTCGACGCGATCACCCGATTGAAGCGCATGGGAGATCTGCGGGCCGAGGAGGTGGAGGACATCGAGTGCCTCGTGCCCGCGGGGGAGGCGCCCATCATCTGCGAGCCCGTGGAAGCCAAGCTCCGGCCGCGTACGCCCTACGACGCGAAGTTCAGCCTTCCTTTCGGCATCGCTGCCGCCCTGGCGCGGGAGCGCGTCGACATCGGCGTCTTCAGCCAGGAGAGCATCGGCGACGCGAACCTCCTCGCGCTGACCGCTCGGGTGAGGTACACGATCGACCCCGACTCGGCGTTCCCACGCACCTTCCCCGGCTGGGTACGGGTGCGCCTCAAGGACGGGCGCACTCTCGAGGCGCGGGAAGAGAGCCAACGCGGAGGGCCGGACCGGCCGATCGCCCCCGACGAAGTGCTGGCGAAGTTCCGGGACAATGCCGCCCAGGCGCTGCCGCCTCTGCGCGTGGCCGCTCTGGAGAGCGGCATCCTCGGGATGGAGAGCGCGGTCGACCTCCACTCGACCATCGCGCTCTGTCGCGGGGGCTGATCATTGGGAACCGTCGCCTTTTCGGGATCTTGTGATCCACCAGAGAATCGCTTGCTGGCGCGCGCGGTATCTGAGAAGATTTGAGCATGTTCTCGAGGACGCTTATCGCGGCAGGCTTCTTCGCCGTCACATTCGTGAGCGCCAGCCTGGCCATGGCGCAGTCGGTCGAGATCGAGGCGACGACCCCCGAGGTGCGTCCGAAGTTCGAGATCCTGCGCCCCGAGGCGCCCGGTAGCGAAGTGACCCGACCCAATGACGCGAACATCTATCGCGGCGACCCGGTCGTCAACTATGATCCAGCCTTCATAGAGCCCTTTTCGACGGAGACGTCGACGGGGCGCATGGGGCTGGCGGGATGGACCTCGCCGGTGGGCGGGGACAACGATCATCCTCAGGGAGTTCGCCAGCCTGGTTGGCTGAGCTTTGGCTTTGCGATCACCTGGGGCGGCCCGACACCTGCTGAGCGTCGAGCCACCGCCAAGCCGACCTCCTCTCCCGCTCCTCGCTGATCGCCCCTTCTCGCCCCTGATCCGTCGCTCGCGAGAGGGGATGTCTGCGTCTGGCTGGCCCGCTCAGGTACGTACGCCGATGCTCCGCAGGAGCATGGGCGTGAGGGCCGGGGCCGCTTCGTTCAGCAAGTCCGGCTCGCCGCGCGAGAGCCACTGGATCACGACCTCGTTGACGGCGCCCAGCCAGGCCAGGGTCGCCACGCGCGTGTCGAGCTTCGGGATGGCGCCCTCCTGGACGGCCTGATCGAGGTAGCCTCCGATCAGCGCGGCGAAGCGTTCGTGGATCTCCGTACGCTTGGTCTCGTAGGCGGGACCCAGGCTCACGGCCTCGAGCAGGAGGAGCCGGGCGAGGTCGCGGTTCCGGGCGAAGGTCTCGAGACCGGCGCGGAGCGCGGCCTCGACTTTGCCGAGGGCCCCATGCGAGCCCGCGATGGCGTGAGCGACCGCGTCCGCCAGCCGCACCGCGAAGTCGTCGACGAGGGCGAGGAAGATCGCTTCCTTGTTAGGGAAGTGGTGGTAGACGGCGCCCTTGGACGTTTCCGAGACCCGGACAATGTCGTCGACCACGGCCCTGTGATACCCTTTGCGAGCAAATACCTCGAGGGCCGCGTGCAAGATCCGCTCGCGCGTGGCGATCTTGCTCACAGGCAACGTCCCAGGGAGATTTCATGACGCTGATCCGGATCGGTCACAGTCCCGACCCCGACGACGCCTTCATGTTCTACGCCCTCACCGCCGGCAAGGTGAAGGCGGAGGGGCTCGAGGTCGAGCACGTGCTGGAGGACATCGAGTCGCTGAACCGCCGCGCGCGCACGGGCGAGCTCGAGGTGACGGCCGTCTCCGCCGCCACCTACGTCATGGTGCACGAGCAGTACCGGATGATGGATCCGGGCGCCTCCATGGGCAAGGGTTATGGACCCATCCTCGTCGGCCGGGAGCCGGTGGCGCGAGAGGAGATCGAGCAGAAGGTGATCGCCATCCCGGGCAGCCACACGACAGCCGCCCTTCTCCTCCGGCTCTACGTCGGCGATCCCCCCATCATCGAGGTCGCCTTCGACAAGATTCCCAAGGCGGTGCTCGAGGGACAGGCCGATCTCGGGCTCCTGATCCACGAGGGGCAGATCACCCATCAGCAGATGGGGCTCGTGAAGGTGCTGGACATGGGGCAGGAGTGGGAGCGCGACTCCGGGCTGCCGCTCCCCCTCGGCATCAACGTGATGCGGCGCGATCTCGGCGAGGCCATGCACCGGAAGATCTCGCAGGCCCTTCGCGATTCCATCGACTACGCCTACGCCAATGTGGACGAGGCGCTGGAGTACGCGATGCGGTATGGGAGGGGCATCGACAAGGAGACGTGCAGGAAGTTCGTGCTCATGTACGTCAACGACTACACCAAGCGTCTGGGCCCCGACGGCAAGGCCGCCCTCGAGCGTCTGTACGCGATGGCTCACGCCAGGCAGCTGATCCCGGTCGTTCCGCCCGTCGACCCCATTTAGTAGACCTTCAGGATCTCGTACTCGGTGGTTCGCTGCACCGGGGTGAAGCCCGCCTCGCGGATCAAGGCGATGATCTCGTCGACGGTCACCTTGTTGACGAAATCGGCGGCGGCGTGGACGTTCTCCTCGAAGAGCGTGCCTCCGAAATCGTCGGAGCCCCAGTGCAGGGCGACCTGACCCGTCCGCTTGCCCTCGGAGAACCACGAGGCCTGCACGTGCGCGAAATTGTCGAGGTACAGCCGGGAGGCGGCGAGCATCCGCAGATAGGCGTTGGGGCCCTTGTACGTCTTGATCCACTTCTCCAAGAGCGTATTGCCCGGCTTGAAGGACCAGGGCACGAAGGCCGTGAAGCCTCCATGCTCGTCCTGGAGGTCGCGGATGAACTCCCAGTGGTCCACGACATCCTCGGGCAACTCCACGTGGCCGTACATCATGGTCGCGGTGGATCGGAATCCCTGGCGATGAGCCTCGCGATGAACGTCGAGCCAGGCCCGCGGGCCGCCCTTCTTGGGCTCGATACGCTTGCGCACGCGCTCGGACAGGACTTCGGCCCCGCCTCCGGGCAAGGTCGTCTGTCCTGCCGCCTTGAGCCGGGCGAGGACCTCGGGCATGGAGAGCCTCGACACCTCGGCCATGGTCATGATCTCTGAGGCCGTGAAGAAGTGCGGCGTCACCTCGGGGAAGCGGCGCCGTGTCTCCGTCACGAGGGACAGGTAGTAGTCGAGAGGGAGGGCGGGATTGTGGCCGCCCTGCAGGAGGACGGTGGTCGCGCCGTTCCGGGCCGCGGAGTCGATCTTCTCCAGCACCTGCTCGACGGTGAGCGTCCAGGCCTCGGAGTCCCCGGGCTTCCGGTAGAAGGCGCAGAACTGACAGTCGGTGACGCAGACGTTGGTGTAGTTGGGGTTCGAGTCGATCACGAAGCTGACCTGCCGCTCCGGATGGAGACGGAAGCGTGTCTCCTGGGCGAGGGCCCCCAGCTCGACGATCGGGGCGTCTGTGAGCAGCCACCGGCCCTCGGCGCGGTCGAGCCGCTTGCCCGCCTCCACCTTTGCCCGGATCTCCGCGAGCACGCTAGCTCCAGACCTTGACGACGTTGTAGAGGGCGTCGCGCTCGACGGCGACCTTTCCCGCGTCGTGGATCATCCGCAAGACCTGCTCCCGGGCCAGGCCAGGGGGGCTCGCCGCCTGGGCCATGTGGGCGATCTTCTCGTCTTCCAGCGTGCCGTTGACGTCGGAGGCGCCGAAGTGGAGCGCCACGGAGGCGGTTTCCTCGCCGATCATGACCCAGTACGCCTCGATGTGCGGGAAGTTGTCGAGGAGGAGCCGCGAGGCCGCGATGGTGCGCAGGTCGTCCGTGGGCGGCGTCTGGCGCGGCACCAGCTTCGTGTTGCCGATCTGGTAGGCGAGCGGGATGAAGGTCAGGAAGCCGCCCGAGACATCCTGCTGCGCGCGGAGGCGGAGCAGGTGCTCCACGCGCTCGGCCATGGTCTCGATGTGGCCGTAGAGCATGGTCGCATTGGTCTTGATGCCCAGGGAGTGCGCGATGCCGTGGATCTCGAGCCAGCGATCGGCATTGGCCTTGCCCGTGTAGTGCAGCGCCTTCTGGAGCCGCGGGGAGAAGATCTCGGCGCCGCCACCGGGCATGGAGTGCAGGCCAGCCTTCTTGAGCCGCGCCAGGGCCTCGCGCGGCTCGATCTTCCAGCGCCTCCAGAGATAGTCGATCTCGGCCGCCGTGAAGGCCTTGATCTGGGTCTCGGGGCGGGCCGCGTGAATGGCGGCGATGAGCCGCTCGTAGTACTCGAAGGGCCAGTCGGGATGATGGCCGCCCACGATGTGAGCCTCGCGCGTGCCCGGCTTGATCATCTCCAGCACGTCCTCGATGGAGTTCTCGAAGGCGCCCTCTTCGCCCTTCTTCCGGGCGAAGTCACAGAAGGAGCAGGACAGCACGCAGACATTGGTCGGATTCACGTACCGGTTGAGGACGAAGAAGACCTGCTCTCCGTGCCGGCGCGACTTGGCGAAGTCGGCCATCCGCCCGAGGCCGTGGAGATCCTCCGTCTCGAAGAGGAGAAGACCGTCTTCCCGGCTGAGCCGCTGGCCGGCGCGCACCTTGTCCCAGAGCGGTGACAGGCGAGAGTCTCGGAAGAGGGCCGGACCAGCATCGGCAGCGAGCATGAGACCTCCTGGGATGGGGTTCAGACCGACCGGTCGGTCTGATTCTAAGTGCGCGTCTTTCACGCTGTCAAGGAATCGCCTAACGAAGCGTCTCGGGCTACCAGCTACGTCGAGTGCGGGGCGATGCTCGTCTGGTATGCCGCCTCGGAGATCAGGCGCCAGTCGTTGCTCTGGGCCTGGAACTTGCCCATGGACGCGTATGCCTTGCGCCCGACCGGGCTCTTCTCCGATTCGTCCCGGAGCACCTGCTCCGAGACCCGTCTGAGCTCCTTCAGGGTGCTGCTGGAGAGGGAGAGAATGTCCACCTTGCCCTTGAAATCCGTCCGTAGCCGCGCAAGCGCGAGGGCATTCTTCTGCTCGTACTCGGCGAGCCCAGTCATCTGAACGCTCTGGCAGGCGTACTCCACGATGTAGCGAAGCTCGGAGGGGAGCGCCTCGTACGCCTTGCGGTTGAAGGTCAGCTCGGTGGTCGAGCCGGGCTCGTGCCAGCTCGGATAGTAGTAGTAGCGCGCGACCGCCGGGAGGCCGAGGCGGATGTCGTCGTGGGGCCCGACCCACTCGGCCGCGTCGATCACGCCCCGCTCGAGGGCCGCGGTGATCTCGTTTCCCGGAGTGAGGACGACGATCGTTCCCAGCGCACCGAGGATTTTCCCGCCGATCCCCTGGATGCGCATCTTGAGATCCTTGAATGCGGACGGGCTGCCGAGCTTCTTCCGGAACCATCCCGCCATTTGCATCCCGGTGGAGGGCCCGGGACGGGGAAGCAGGTTGAAAGGCGCATACCCTTCCTCCCACAGCTTGAGCCCGTCACCGTAGAGCAGCCACGACATCATGCCCTGGCCATTGGGGCCGAACGGCACCTTCGAGAACCACAGGAAGCCCGGGTCCTTGGCCGTCCAGTAGTGCGACGAGCCGAAGAAAGCCTCGATGGTGCCCTGGGAGCAGGCATCGAAACACGCCCCCGTCGCCATGATCTCGCCGCCCGCGTGCACTTGGATCTTGAGACGGCCGCCGCTCATCTCGTCGACGATGCGGGCAAAGCGCTGGGCGGAGCCAAGAAGAAGGTCGAGGTTGGGCAGCCACGCCGTGGACATTCGCCACTGAAACCGGGACTGGGCCTGGACCATGGGCGCGTCCACGGAGGCCGCGGCGCCCGCGGCTACGAGGGCGGCACCTTTGAGAATGAATCGTCGGCGACCTTCCATGTCTTCCCTCCGCGTACTTGATGGCGCCGATAGCGAAGCCGGCGATGAAGCGATCGAGGAAGAGATTGTAGCAAGCTGGTGTGCGCTCGGCGCTCGACGTCGGCGGAGTCGAGGGCCGGCACGTCAAGAATATCACAAGTTTATGCGACGTCCGGTGACGTGCTATCCTTGCCCTCCGTGAGCAGCCCAGACGCCGCCTTCTTCGAAGATCTCAAGGTCGGCCGGGAGTACATCTCTCCCGGCCGCACGGTGACCGAGACGGACGTCATGATCTTCGCGGGGCTTTCCGGAGACTACAACGTGCTCCACACCGACGCCGAGCACATGAAGGGGTCACTCTTCGGCGAGCGGATCGCCCATGGGCTCCTCGGCCTCGCCATCCAGCAAGGCCTCGCCTCGCGCGGGGAGCCCGCGGCCGCCCACGGGCTGTTGGCCGCGGTCAAGTGGAAGTTCAAGGGCCCCATCCGGCTCGGGGACACGATCCACGTCCGCTCACGCATCGTGGGGCTCAAGGAAGGCGTCGAACCCGGACAACAGCTCGTCACCGTCGAGCGTCAGGTCATGAACCAGCACGGTGAGGTGGTGCAGGAGGGCGAGACCGAGCACGTGCTCGGGAGCCGCAAGCCATGAGCTCCCCCCGCATCGACACCTCGGTCGCTCCAAGCCAGGTGTACTTCGAGGACGTCGAGCTCAACGTACCCCTGGAGACGCCGGGGATGACGCTCACCGCGGCGCACGTGGCGCTGTTCACAGGTGTGGCCCAGGACGTGAGCCCTCGCGACGACGGGTTCGTGCCCGATCTCCTGCCGCTCTGTATCTCGTCCGGGCTCGGGTGGCGCGTGCCCCGTCCGCCGCTCGCCGTCCTGGCGTTCATGGGATTCGAGTGGCGCTTCCTCCTGCCTCTGCGCGTCGGAGACACGATACGGAGCATCTCGGTCACGAACGCGAAGCGCTCCCTGCGTGAAGGCGGCGTGGTGATCGAAGAGCGGCGGATCGTCAATCAGCGCGGAGAGACCACGCAGGGGGGCAAGCTGACCCTGCTCGTGGCGAAGCGCCCGAAGCCATGACGGACGCCGCGCCCCGCGTCCTCCTCCTCACCGCCTCCTATGGCTCGGGCCATACGGGCGTGGCGGAGACGCTCGCCCGCGAATTGCAGATCGCCGGCGCCGTGCCCAGCGTGGTCGATCACTTCCGCGAGCTCGTCCATCCGCGCTTCGACGAGTGGAGCCGCGGGCTCTACTACTGGATCCTCAAGGAAGCCCCCGCGCTCTGGGGCGGGGCGTACTGGGTCGGCGATCGCCTCAGCGTCTCCTCGCCGCTCCTCCTGGGCTTCAACCGCATCGGAGCGCGCAAGCTGCGACGGCTTCTGAGGGCCGAGCGCTTCGACCACGTCGTGTCGGTCCACCCGGCGCCGGCGGCGGCGCTGTCGTATCTCCGCGGGCGCGGCGAGCACGTCCCGTCTCACACGACCGTGTTCACGGACTTCGTCGCCCATACCCAGTGGATCCATCCGCACGTGGACCGCTATTGCGTTCCCGCGGAGGAGATCGCCAACGAGCTCACGGCCAAGGGCCTCCCGCGCGACGGCGTCCGGGTGACGGGCATTCCCGTGGGTCGCGAGTTCGGCCAGCCCGCGGACCGCGCAGGGGCGCGTCTCTCGCTCGGGCTCTCGCCGCGCCAGCCCATCCTGCTCTTCATGGATGGCTCGGAGGGCGGCTTCGGAAAGCTCGAGGAGGCGGCCCGGACAGTGCTCGCCATGGAGCAGCCCTTCCAGTCCATCTTCGTCGTGGGTCGCGAGCGGTCGCTGGAGGCTCGCCTCGGCCAGCTTGCCCGCGGGCGCGAGAGCCGCGTCAAGGTGCTGGGCTTCGTCGACAACGTGCGCCAGCTCATGGCGGCGGCGGACTTCCTCGTCACCAAGGCGGGAGGTCTCACCCTCACCGAGGCCCTCGCCGCCGAGCTTCCCGTCATCTGCTTCGGGTCGCTGCCCGGCCAGGAGAGCCGCAATGAGCGCTTCGCCGCCATGGCGGGGGTGGCCCTGGTCGCGGGCTCGGGGGCGCAGCTCCAGCGGGTGATCGGTGCCGCGCTCCGCGACTCCGGTCTGCTCCGCAGCATTCGCGAGCGGATCCGGCTCTACCGGCGCCCCCACGCCGCCGAGCAGATCGTGGACTTGATCCTGGAGGGCCGGGCCGCCCGTCGCGAGCGCGCCTCGTGAATCGGGAATGAACCAGGCCGCCTGGCTGCTCCTGCCCCCCGCGGTGTGGGCGGGCTACGCGTGGGGCTCGCACGCGTTGACTCTGGCGAGCGCCTGGCGAGGCCCACGCCTCAGCGGCAAGGCCGCGCTCACCTTCGATGACGGACCCGATGCTGCCCACACCCCGCGCGTCCTCGACGTGCTGGCCGCGCACGGGATCAAGGCCAGCTTCTTTCTCATCGGCGAGCGGGCGGCTCGGGAGCCCGCCCTGGCGAGAAGGATCGCCGAGGAGGGTCACGATCTCGGCAATCACACGTGGAGCCATCGGAGCCTCTGGCTCTCCGGCCCGCGAGAAACCGCCCGCCAGGTCGGACAAGGCCATGCCGCCATCGCGGAGGCGGCCGGCGCGGCGCCACGCTTCTTCCGTCCCCCCTGGGGCATGACCAATCTCGCCCTTTTTCCCCTCCTGAGAAGGTTCCGGACGCCCTGTGTCTTCTGGACGTTGCAGACGGAAGGCAGGCGCCCGGCCGCGGGGGCGCTCCAGATCGAGCGCGCACGCCGTCGGACGCGCGGGGGAGCCATCCTGGACCTGCACGACGCCGACGGCGTGCCCGGCGCGGGTGCCCGTCTCCTCGAGGCGTTGCCGGGCATGATCGCGGCCATCAGGAGCCTCGGCCTTTCCCTGGTTCCGCTCCGCGAGCTGCTGTAAAATCGCCAGCACCTCGACGTCAGACAAAGGAGTCCGTGATGGCCATCGACCCCCGCCACAAGAGCCGCGTGCTCCTCGAAGGCACGGATCGCGCCGCCGCGCGCGCCATGATGAAGGCCGTGGGCTTCACCGACCAGGACCTGGCCCGCCCGCAGATCGGAGTGGCCCACTCCTGGATCGGGACGATGCCGTGCAACTGGAACCACCGCAAGCTCGCGGAGAAGGTGATGCAGGGCGTGCGCGCGGCCGGCGGCACGCCCATCGAGGTCAACACCATCTCCATCACGGACGGCATCACCATGGGCACCGAGGGGATGAAGGGCTCGCTCATCAGCCGCGAGGTCATCGCCGACTCCGTGGAGCTGGTGGCGCGCAGCCACATGTTCGACGGCATCGTCACCATCTCGGGCTGCGACAAGACCATCCCCGCCATGACCATGGTGCTGGGCCGGATGAACATCCCGGGCCTCATGCTCTACTGCGGCTCCATCATGTTCGGGCGCTTCGCGGGTACCGGGCAATTCGCCAACCGCAACCTGACCATCCAGGACGTCTTCGAGGCGGTGGGCTGCTACAACGCGGGCAAGATCGACCTCGAGGAGTTCAAGGCGGTGGAAGACCACGCCTGCCCGGGGGCGGGCGCCTGCGGCGGGCAGTTCACCGCCAACACGATGTCGACCGCCTACGAGATGCTCGGGATGTCGCCCATGGGCTGGAATGGCGTCCCCGCGATAGACCCCCGCAAGGAAGAGGTCGCCTTCGAGTGCGGCAAGCTCGTGATGGAGCTCGTGAACAAGGGGATCACCCCGCGCTCGCTCATCACCCGCAAGAGCCTCGAGAACGCCATCTCGGGCGTGATGGCCACGGGCGGCTCGACCAACGCCGTGCTGCATCTGCTCGCCACGGCCAAGGACTTCGGCCTCAGGCTCTCCCTCGATGACTTCGACCGCGTCTCGAGAAAGACTCCGGTGCTCGCCGATCTCAAGCCCTGGGGCAACTACACGGCGCCGGAGATGTTCCAGGCCGGCGGCATGCCGGTGGTGGCCAAGCGGCTGTTGGAAGCCGGGCTCCTGCACCCGGACGAGAAGACGGTCACGGGACGCACCATCGGGAAGGAGGCCGCCGCGGCGGTCGAGCCTGCCGGACAGCAGGTGATCAAGTCGCTCAAGGAAGCGCTCAAGCCCACCGGAGGCATCGCCATCCTGCGTGGCAACCTCGCCCCGGGCGGGTGCGTGATCAAGCTTTCCGGCCAGAGTCGCTACAGCCATCGCGGTCCGGCGCGGGTCTTCGAGCGCGAGGAAGACGCCTTTCAGGCGGTCAAGAAGGGCAAGATCAAGCCACACGACGTCATCGTCATCCGCTACGAAGGCCCCAAGGGCGGCCCCGGCATGCGGGAGATGCTGCACGTCACCGGGGCCCTCCAGGGGGCCGGACTCGGCGACACGGTCGCCCTCATGACGGATGGACGATTCTCAGGGGCCACCCACGGCTTCATGATCGCTCATATCGTCCCCGAGGCGGCCGAGCGCGGACCCATCGCGGCCATCCACAGCGGCGACATCATCAACATCGACGTCAAGAAGCGCCGGCTCGACGTGGAGATCTCCGCGGCCGAGATGAAGAAGCGCCTCGCCAAGTGGAAGGCGCCCAAGCCCCGCTACACGAGCGGCGTGTTCCACAAGTACGCGATCACGGTCGGCAACGCCTCCGAGGGCGCGATCACCGGCTGATCGTCGCCCGCCCCCGCTCGGTGTTCCGGCGCCCGTGAGCTAGAATGGGCGCATGAGTGCCGCCGGCTCGCCCTTCCGCAAGGCCTTCGAGAGCCGGATCCTGCTCATGGACGGGGCCATGGGCACCATGATCCAGGCGCGCGATCTCTCGGCCCAGGACTTCGGCGGCGCTCAGCTCGAGGGGTGCAACGAGCACCTGAACCTCACGCGCCCCGACGTCATCCGGGCCATCCACGATGCCTATCTGGACGCCGGCGCCGATCTGATCTCACCCAATTCCTTCGGATGTGCTCCGTATGTGCTCGCCGAATATGGCCTGGCTGAACGCTGCCACGAGATCACGCTTGCGGGTGCGCGTCTGGCCCGCGCGGCCGCGGACAGCCGCTCCACTCCGGAGCGCCCGCGATTCGTTCTCGGCGCCATGGGCCCCGGCACCCGCACCATCACCGTCACGGGCGGCGTGACCTTCGACCAGGTGCTGGACGCGTACTACCGTCAGGCCCGCGCACTCATCGAGGGCGGCGTGGACGCGCTGATGCTCGAGACCTGCCAGGACACGCTCAACGTCAAGGCGGCCGCCATCGGCGTCAGGCGCGCCATGGCGGAAGCCGGTCGCGAGCTTCCTCTCATGGTGAGCGGCACCATCGAGCCCATGGGCACCATGCTCGCCGGGCAGGGCGTGGACGCGCTCTACGCCTCGCTGGAGCACCTCGATCTCTTCTCGATCGGTCTCAACTGCGCCACGGGCCCCGAGTTCATGACCGACCATCTGCGCTCGCTGAGCGAGATGGCGACCTGCCTGGTCACGGTCTATCCGAACGCGGGGCTTCCCGACGAGCGCGGCCACTACGAGGAGACGCCGGAGAGCCTGGCCCTCAAGATGCGCCGGTTTGTCGAGGAGGGCTGGGTCAACGCCGTGGGCGGCTGCTGCGGGACGACGCCCGCCCATATCACCGCGCTCTCGCGAATCGTCGGGGATCATGCGCCCCGACGGCCGAGCGCCTCACGGGCCGCCGCCGTCAGCGGCATCGAGGCGCTCTACCCCGCCGACGACAATCGCCCCGTGCTCGTCGGCGAGCGGACCAACGTCATCGGCTCGCGCAAGTTCAAGGACCTCATCGTCGAGGACAAGTTCGAGGAAGGCTCCGAGGTCGGGCGCGCGCAGGTCAAGGGCGGGGCGCAGGTGCTGGACGTCTGCCTCGCCAACCCGGACCGTGACGAGATGGCAGACATGGACCGCTTCATGGAGCAGGTCACGCGCAAGGTCAAGGTCCCGCTCATGATCGACTCCACGGATGCCGTGGTGATCGAGCGAGCCCTGCGGGCCTGCCAGGGCAAGGCCATCGTGAACTCGATCAACCTGGAGGACGGGGAAGAGCGCTTCGAGAAGGTCGTCCCTCTCCTGCGCACCTATGGCGGCGCGGTGGTCGTCGGCTGCATCGACGAGGACAAGCAGCAGGGGATGGCGGTGACGCGGGCGCGCAAGCTCGCCGTGGCCGAGCGCTCCCATGCCCTCCTCACGGAGAAGTACGGCGTGCCCGCCCGCGACCTGATCTTCGACGCCCTCGTCTTTCCCGTGGGCACGGGCGACGTCAATTACATCGGCTCCGCCGTCGAGACCATCGAGGGCATCCGGGCCATCAAGGCCCGCTTTCCCGAGAGCAAGACCATCCTCGGCATCTCCAACGTCTCCTTCGGCCTGCCTCCGGCCGGCCGCGAGGTGCTGAACGCCGTCTTCCTCTATCACTGCACCAAGGCCGGGCTCGACTACGCCATCGTCAACACGGAGCGGCTCGAGCGCTATCCGTCCATCCCCGAGGAGGAGCGGCGGCTGGCCGAGGACCTGATCTACTGGCGCGGCGCCGACCCCGTGGCCGCGTTTGCCGCGCATTTCCGCGGCAGGAAGAAGGAAGCCAAGACGGGTGCCACCCTGCCGCTCGACGAGCGGCTCGCCCGCTACATCGTGGAAGGCTCCAAGGACGGCCTCCTCGACGACCTCGCCCTCAAGCTCAAGGAGGCGGGGGCGCTCGAGATCATCAACGGCCCCCTCATGAAAGGCATGGAAGAGGTCGGACGGCTCTTCAACGACAACCAGCTCATCGTGGCCGAGGTGCTCCAGTCTGCTGAGGCCATGAAGGCGGCCGTGGCCTACCTCGAGCCCTTCATGGAAAAGGACGAGAGCGCCACGCGGGCCACCCTCATCCTGGCCACCGTCAAGGGCGACGTCCACGACATCGGCAAGAACCTCGTGGAGATCGTGCTGAAGAACAACGGCTATCGCATCATCAACCTCGGCATCAAGGTGCCCCCCGAGGATCTGATCGCCGCCTATCACCAGCACAAGCCCGACGCCTTCGGCCTCTCGGGACTGCTCGTCAAGTCCGCCCAGCAGATGGTGACGACGGCCCAGGACCTCCGCGCCGCCGGCATCGAGATCCCGCTCTTCGTGGGCGGGGCCGCGCTGACGCGCAAGTTCACGGCGACGCGGATCTCCGTGGAGTACGGGGGGCCCACCCTGTACGCCAAGGACGCCATGGACGGGCTCGACCTCGCCAACCGGCTCTTCGGCGCCACCACCCGTGAGAGCCTCATCGAGCGCCTCCGCACCGAGCATGAGCGGCTGCGCGCGGGCGCCGAAGTCTCGGCAGAGCCGCGGCCCACCACGGCGGCGCCCGCCCGCTCGGCCGTCTCGCGGGACGTTTCCGTCCCGAAGCCGCCCGACCTCGATCTCCACGTGCTCCGCCGGGTGCCCCTGACGCACGTCTTCCCCTATCTCAATCTCCAGATGCTCCTCGGCAAGCATCTGGGCGTGAAGGGCTCGGTCCAGCGATTGCTCGCCGAGGGAGACCCGAAGACCCTCGAGATCAACGCGGTGATCGAGGAGCTGAAGCGCGAGGCCGTGGAGCAGGGGTGGCTGGAGGCCAACGCCCTCTACCGCTTCTTCGAGGCGCGCTCGGCGGGCGAGGATCTCATCCTGTCTCGCGATGGGCGCGAGGCCGCGCGCTTCACCTTCCCCCGTCAGCGGGCCGGCGAGCGGCTCTGTCTCGCGGACTATGTACGGGACACGGCGGCGGAGCCGGACTACGTGGCGCTTTTCGCCGTGACCTGTGGCAAGGGCGTCCGCGAACTCGCGGAGCGGTGGAAGGAAGAGGGGCAATATCTGCGCTCCCATGCCATCCAGGCCCTCGCCATCGAGCTGGCCGAAGCTCTCGCGGAGATGCTCCACGCGCGGCTGCGCACCCAGTGGGGCTTTCCTGATCCGCCCGGGCTGTCCATGGAGGACCGGCTCAAGGCGCGCTACCGAGGCATCCGGGTCTCCTTCGGCTATCCCGCCTGTCCGAACCTCGCCGACCAGCGCATCCTCTTCGATCTCCTCGAGCCGTCGCAGATTGGCCTCGAGCTGACGGAAGGATTCATGATGGACCCCGAGGCCTCCGTGTCGGCCCTCGTTTTCCATCACCCAGAGGCGAAGTACTTCAAGGCCGAGTAGCTTGCCCATCTCACCGAGGTTCCTGGGACTGCTCGAGGCCGAGGGTCTCGGGGCGATGCGGGGGCTCGACGTCGGCTGCGGCACGGGGCGGCTGACCTTCTGGCTTGCCGCGCGCGCGCGGCAAGTCGTGGGCCTCGACAGGGAACCCGCCGCGATCAAGGAAGCGCGACGTCTGGCCGAGCAGGCCCAGGTCGGGAACGTCGACTTCATCGAAGCGGATGCCGAGCGCGAGGAATACCATCGCTTCGCTCCGGACATCGTGACGGCCCATCTCTGCGCCTCCGACGCCATCATCGAGCGCGCGGCCCGGGCCCTTCGACCCGGCCGCTGTCTCGGCATGGTCGCCTTCCACGTCGACCAGTGGAAGGAGACGGGGAAGGTCTCGCGCTTCGCCTACGATGAGGCACGCATGGAGCGGAGCCTCAAGGCCCAGGGCCTGGTGCCCGAGGCTCTCGAGGTCGAGCGAGAGGTGAAGCGCTTCGCGTCGGTCGAGGAAGGCCTGGCCGCCGCGGTGGGCCTCGAGGACGCCTGGCGCGCCGACGGTCGGTGGTTCCGCTACATTGCCTTTCTCGAGGGCGGGGGGCGCACCCTCACGCGGGCACATCTCATCGTCACGGCCCGCAAATCGTGACGCTGACCTCGTCGATCCTGACCGGCTCCGTCAAGTCCCGGGCGCTCGCCTCGGGCTTCGACCATGTGGCCATAGGTCCCGCGTCTCCTCCCGACCACGGCCCCGCCCTGGAGCGCTGGCTCGAGGCCGGGTACGCCGGGACCATGAGCTATCTCGAGCGACGCCTCGGCGAGCGGCTCGATCCCGACTCCGTGCTCCCCGGGGCGCGCTCCGTCGTCTGCGTCGCGCTCAACTATTTCCCGGGCGAGCCCGTGCCCGATCCGTCGTGGACGCCCGTGGCGCGCTATGCCTGGGGTCGGGACTACCACGACGTGATGACGCCCCGTCTGCAGGCGCTCGGGCAATATCTTCTCGAGGCCGCGGGAGCTCGGAGCCGCGCCTACGTCGACACGGGGCCCGTGCTCGAGCGGGATCTGGCGGCACGGGCGGGCCTGGGGTGGACGGGCAAGAACACCATGCTCTTGCATCCGGATCTCGGCTCGTGGTTCCTGATCGGCGTCCTCCTCACGACGGCCGAGCTCGCCTTCGACGAGCCGTTGCCGGACCGCTGCGGCTCCTGCCGGGCCTGCCTGGATGCCTGTCCGACCGGAGCCTTCGTCGCCCCCTACGTCCTCGACGCCCGTCGCTGCATCTCGTACCTGACCATCGAGCATCGCGGGGACATTCCTCCCGCGCTCCAAGACGCCCTCGGTCCATGGCAGTTCGGCTGCGATGTCTGTCAGGAGGTCTGTCCCTGGAACAGGAAAGTCCCGGTGAGTCGTGAGACCGCCTTTCGGCCATCGGCCCCCTATCCGGGCGCCGAGCGAATCGCCGCCATGAGCGACGAGGAGCTCCGCGCCCGCTTCCAGGGAACCGCCCTCCTGCGCCCGCGGCCCGCCGGGCTCCGCCGGAACGCCGCGGCGTTCCGCCACAATTCGGCGCGGGTCCCCCGCGCGTGAGCGAGGAGCGGAGGGCCCGTGCCCTCGAAGTGCTCCTCGCCTTCAGCAAGCTCGGCGTGAGCAGCTTTGGCGGGCCCATCGCCCATATCGGGTATTTCCGCGAAGAGTTCGTCGTGCGCCGACGCTGGCTCGACGAGCATGCCTACGCCGATCTCGTCGGTCTCTGCCAGTTCCTGCCCGGCCCCGCGAGCAGCCAGGTCGGTTTTTCCCTCGGGCTCATGCGTGCGGGCTATCTCGGCGGCCTCGCGGCGTGGACAGGATTCACGCTGCCCTCCGCGATCGCCCTCGTCCTCTTCGCGCATGGCGCGAGCGCGCTTCAAGGATCGCTGGGGACCGGCCTCCTGCACGGCCTCAAGCTCGTGGCCGTGGCGATCGTCGCCCAGGCCGTCTGGGGCATGGCCCGCACGCTCTGCCCCGACCGCGAGCGCGCGACGATCGCGATGGTGGCGACCCTGGTCATCCTGATCAGCGCGTCCTCGGGCGCCCAGATCCTGGCCATCGCGCTGGGGGGCGTGGCCGGCCTGTGGCTCTGTCGTGCGGCGCCGCAGGCACCGACCGGCCACGTGTCCGTGCCCGTCTCGCGCCCGGTCGGGCTGGCGGCCCTCGCCATTTTCCTGCTGCTGCTCGTGGCGCTGCCGGTATGGCGAAATCTCGGAGCATCCCAGGGCCTCGCGCTGTTCGAGGCCTTCTACCGGTCGGGCGCGCTGGTGTTCGGGGGCGGCCATGTGGTCCTGCCCCTGCTGCGCGAGGCCGTCGTGGCCCCCGGCTGGGTCAGCGACGACGTCTTCCTCGCCGGCTATGGCGCCGCCCAGGCCGTGCCCGGCCCGCTCTTCACCTTCGCGGCGTACCTCGGAGCCGTGGTGACGCCGCCGCCGCACGGATCGGTGGGGGCCGCCCTGAGTCTTGTCGCCATCTTCCTTCCCGGCCTGCTCGTCCTGGTGGGCACGTTGCCCTTCTGGGACGCCTTCCGACGGCGCGTGAGCGCCCAGGCGATCATGCGGGGCGTGAGCGCGGCGGTGGTCGGACTCCTCGGCGCGGCGCTCTACCACCCGGTCTGGACGAGCTCGGTCGAGACGCCGGCGGATATCGGGCTCGCCCTCGTCGGGTTC
>WNGP01006520.1_pt1 | contig 23777 bp, 16 predicted proteins | sample 5407671 | NCBI WGS metagenome assembly WNGP01 (sample SAMN13153381, study PRJNA577476) | soil metagenome | isolation source: 40 cm soil or saprolite under Garry oak tree replicate 2 | place: USA:California | collected 2016-06-15
GAAGTATTTGACTCTTCCCTTCCCGCCGCCTCTGATGCACGTGCATGCGGAATACGAAATTGCGGGGCGAAAAGGGATTCATGCGCCCGTCCCTGACCTTTACCGGAAATTTCGAAAGGGCAAGGGCTCCCAGTCGGAGATTGAGGCGAACATCAACGCAGATGTGACAGTACATTTTCTGAATGAACAAGGAAAGCAGCGAGAGCGAACCCTGGCATTCGCGCCGGCATTCTCGGTTGCGCTGGAACCGGGGACGCAGGTAATCCCCGTGGGGAGCGGGACGGCAACGGCAGTCAAGGTCGGTTTGAGTTGCAATCTGACCGGCGCACCGCCGGGGACGCTGCGCTTGGAGCTGCCGGCAGGTTGGCGGGCCGAACCGGCCCAGTTGCAGGTCAATTTGCCGAGACGCGGGGACAAACAGGATTTCGAATTCAAGGTCTTTCCCGCCGGCCTCGAGGAGGGCCGCGCGAATATTCGCGCGGTGCTGGAGTCTGGGGGCGAGCGGTATACCGAAGGCTACACTCTCGTGACTCGTGATGACCTGGGCAGCTTCTATTATTACCAGCCAGCGGTGCAGCGGGTGAGCATTGTGAATGTTTCCGTGCCACATGATTTGGAGGTCGGTTACATCATGGGCGCGGGCGATGACATTCCGACCGTGCTGAAGCAGGTTGGCATGGATGTGACGCTAATTCCGCCGGAGAAGCTGTCCGGCGAAGACCTAAACCGGTACGCGACGATTGTGTTGGGCATTCGCGCTTATGACACACAGAAAGAAGTCGCGGCCAACAACAAGAAACTGCTCGAATTCGTTTCGGCGGGTGGAACACTCGTGGTGCAGTACAACACCGGGGTTGGAGATTTCAACGGCGGGCATTTCACTCCGTATCCAGCACAGTTGAACCGGGCAAGAGTTTCCGTGGAAGAAGCTCCAGTGGATGTGTTGGCGCCGGACGACAATGTTTTTCATTATCCCAACACAATTACGGCACGCGACTTCGAGGGCTGGGTGCAAGAGCGCGGCCTGTATTTCATGGAGCAATGGGATGAACACTTCAAGCCGCTGCTTGCGAGCCACGATCCTGGCGACAACGCGCAGAAAGGCGGACTGTTGCGGGCGCAGTACGGCAAGGGGACTTACATTTATACCGGGTATGCGTTCTTCCGGCAGCTACCGGCGGGCGTTCCGGGGGCGGTGCGGTTGTATGTGAATTTGTTGAGCGCCGGACATGACAGGCCATAGGCCTGCTTGTCGCAAGTGGTGGTCAGAGTGTTTCCGTGCCCACCTATTGAAATTCGTGGCTGCTATTCCTAAATGGAATCCTCCGTCGAATCCGCATCCGGTTCCCCCAGCCTTATCCGCGGGATGGGCTTAGGCACCGCGACTGCGCTCAACATGATCGATATGATCGGCGTGGGCCCGTTCATCACCATGCCGCTGATCGTGAGCGCGATGGGCGGTCCGCAGGCAATAGTGGGATGGCTGTTAGGCGCCCTGTTTGCCGCGTGCGACGGGTTGGTATGGGCGGAACTGGGCGCGGCCATGCCAGGCTCGGGCGGGTCTTATCGCTATCTGAGGGAAATTTACGGGCGCCAAAAGTGGGGAAAGCTGATTTCGTTTCTCTTTATCTGGCAGCTTTCATTCAGCGCGCCGCTTTCGATTGCTACCGGCTGCATCGGGCTGGCGGGATACGCGGCTTACTATTGGCCTGGGCTGGAGACGGTGTACTCGGCGCATGATGCCGCGCTGCACATTCCGTGGGCAGGTAGTTTGCAGATGAGTTGGGTGGTGAGTCCAGCGACCGGTTTGGCGGTGGCGATCTGCATGCTGACAGTATTGCTGCTCTACCGGCGGATCACGGCAATTGGGCGCATGTCAAAGTTACTCTGGCTGGGTGTGATGGGGACGATCGGCTGGATTATCTTTGCCGGGCTCACGCATTTCAATGCCGCCCGGGCGTTCGATTTTCCTCCGGTCGCGTTTACAATGTCTCGCGGATTTCTCACCGGCCTGGGCGGGGCAATGCTGATTGCGGCCTACGATTACTGGGGTTACTACAACGTTTGCTTTCTGGGAGACGAAATAAAAGATCCGGGACGGAATATTCCCCGGGCTTTACTGCTTTCTATTCTTTTCGTCGCCGGTCTATACATGATGATGAACATCTGCATTCTGGCGGTGGTGCCATGGCGCGAGATGGTGCAGGTGGGACAGAACAATAATGGGTTGTACGTTGTCTCGCTGTTTATGCAAAGGATCTATGGGACTGCGGCGGCTCGGACAGTGACAGCATTAGTAATGTGGACAGCCTTTGCCTCGGTGTTCTCTCTGATGCTGGGATATTCGCGGGTACCCTACGCCGCGGCGCGGGATGGAAATTATTTCCGGGCGTTTGCCCAGGTGCATCCTGAGTATCGGTTCCCCTATGTCTCACTGCTGGCATTAGGTGGGGTAGCGGCGGCGTTTTGTTTTCTGCGACTGAAAGATGCGATTGCGGCTTTGGTTGTGATCCGCATTCTTCTGCAATTTCTGGTGCAGGCGATCGGAGTGATCGTCCTGAGAATTCGGCGGCCGGAGATGCCTCGTCCCTTCCGCATGTGGCTCTACCCGTTGCCGGCACTGGCCGCTGCTGCCGGATTCATTTTCATTCTAATCAATCGGCAGAATGCGATGAAGGAAGTACGCTACGCGGCGGTGATTTTATTAGCGGGCCTGACGATATATATGGTGCGGGCATGGCGGGGAAAAGAATGGCCTTTCAATGCGGCGGGCTCCGTCGTGGCGGAGGGTGCGTGAAGCGTGATTAGGCGAATGAAGGGACGCGGCTGACAATGGCGAACCACGTTACATTTCCGGCGGGCGAAGGAGTTGCTATCCGGCGAGCGGATGCCGCCTGGGCTCCTCTCGAAGAGCCGCTCTTCCGGTCGTTGTGGATCGCCGCTGTGATCTCATACACCGGCACTTGGATGCAAAACGTGGGCGCGGGCTGGCTGATGACGCAACTCAGCGCTTCTCCGCTGATGGTGAGTCTGGTGCAGGCCGCGGGTGCGATTCCTGTTTTTCTCGTGGTGCTGCCGGCAGGAGCATTGGCCGATATGAGAGACCGGCGACGCCTGTTGCTGTTTACGCAGAGCTGGATGGTGGCTGCTTCAGCCACGCTGGGGGTACTGGCGCTGATGAATGCGGTGAGTCCCTGGACGCTGCTTGTCTTCACATTTCTGCTGGGCGTCGGCGCGGTGATGAATGATCCCGCATGGCAGGCGATCACTCCGGAAATTGTCTCGCCGCGACGGCATGCCTCTGCGGTGGCGCTGAATTCGGCGGGCTTTAACGTAGCCCGCGCCATGGGACCGGCGCTTGGCGGAATGGTCGTTGCTGCCGCCGGGGCTGGATGGTCTTTCCTGCTGAACGCGGCCTCGTTCTTCGGCGTGATCTTTTTTCTATATCGATGGCGGAGGGCGCCACACGAGCCGCTGCGTACTCGCAGTGTGCGTGATGCGATTCTCGAGGGCTTTCGCTATGTGAACACCGCACCACAGGTTAAATCGGTCTTGATTCGTACGGGCGCGTTCAGCTTAGGCGCGACTTCGTTGCTCGCGCTATTGCCGGTGATTTGCCAGCCCTATGGCGCGCGAGGTTATGGTTTCCTGTTAACCTGCTTCGGTCTGGGCGCGCTGGCCGGAGGTCGATGGCTTGGTGATAGGAGCGACGGTGCTGTTTGCGGGTATGACCTTCGCCGCGGGATGGGTCCATCCTTTTGAGTGGCTCTGTCTGGTCTTGTTCACGGCGGGGCTGGCGTGGATCGGAATTCTCGCTTGTTTCAATATTGTGGCGCAGACGATGTGTCCGTCCTGGATGCGGGCGCGGGCGTTGTCGATGTATCTGCTGGTGCTGCAGGGAGGCATGGCTCTGGGCAGCGGCGTCTGGGGATGGCTGGCCGCGCGGTGGGGTGTACCTTCCGCTCTTAGCTGGGCGGCGCTGGCACTATTGGTGGGATTGACCAGCATTCAGCGGCACCGGTTAACAGCGGACGAATTGAAAATGTCTCCTGCCGTGGTGCGTGATTAAGTTTGCAGAGGAGATCAAAGGGCTGATCGCAGAGCTCGCTGAGGACGGCCGCGGAGTTCGCTGAGGAGAGATATAAAGTGAGGCTCTTATGAATATGAAAAGCGTTCAGTGCGCTGCATTCGGTTTTATCGCTCTAGACCGTCACGATGGTCCTGGACCATCTGACGTCCAACATTGAAAATGAGTTTGTGGCCGCGGCGGACGCTATGCCTGAAGATAAGTATTCGTTCGCTCCCACTAATGGGGAGTTCAAAGGTGTGCGCACGTTTGCCCAGCAGGTAAAGCACGTAGCAGCGGTGAACTACATTTTTGGGGCGGCAATTCTGAGCGAAAAAGTTCCGGTGGACGTCGGCGACGAATCAGGGCCGGCATCGCTTACTACCAAGGCAGACATTTTGAAATATTTGAAAGATTCCTTCGTCTATGTCCACAAGGCAGTAGCAACGATCAATGAGAAGAATGTAGTGGGGACGGTCAGAAGCCCGTTCGGAGAAGGATCGGTCAGCCGGCTTGGGCTCGCGACCAGCGTCCCCGCCCACGGTTATGATCATTACGGTCAGATGGTGGTGTACCTGCGCATGAATGGCATCGTGCCCCCGGCTAGTCGGTAGTGGCGGGGTTCGGCGTCAAGGTTGGCCACGACGGCGAGGGATCGGCTTCGCGATGGCAAACAAGCTGGTAAAGTGCTGTGCGAAGGTAATTCTGGGTTCCTGTGCGATGCGGTCGGGATAAGAGCGAACAGCCAGCAGAAATCTCCGCATGTCATTCCGGGCTTGTTGATTTTGGGGCCCGGAACTCGCACGCGGCTGGACGTGACGTCTTGTCGTCATTTTCACTCACTCCGCAATACGGCCCCGCCTCTAAGCAACGCCATCCATCGTAAGAAACACCGGACGACCGAGTATGTTTCGGGGAAAATTAAGTGTATCTCGTATCTTCCGCGGTGGGTAGGGTTTGTTAGTGCCGAAGATGAGACTCGGATCGCAGAATGGGTGAGGCGCAGCCTAACGGCGGGCGGATGGATTGGCCGGGCTGCGAGCTCCGCGCAGCGCCATGGACGTGGGACGCACTTCGGCGGATAGTCCATGGCGCGCGAGGTGCGACTCGACCGATTTGCGGGCCTTTTGGACAGAAGCCCGAGGATCGAGAAAGATGAGTACCGACGGACCCGCGCCGCTAAGGGCAACCCCGAGGACTCCTTCTTTACCGGTCAATGGCTGCAGCGCAGGCAATAGGGGACACAGCCGGCTGCGGTAGGGCTGGTGGATGCGGTCTTCGAGAGCCACTGACAGCAGGTCATGACGTCCTTGGGCAAAGGCGGCAAGTAACAACATGCAATTCTGCACGTTGACGACCGCGTCCGCTCTCGAATAATGAGCAGGCAGAACGCTACGGGCCAACTCAGTTGATTGGGCCTGCGCCGGAAGAACGAGAAGCAGCGGCCACTTCCCTTTTGGCTGAATGCAGACTGCCTGAACTTCACCTTCCCCCGACATCCGCGCGATGGTAAGTCCGCCCATCCAGCATGCGGAGGCGTTATCGGGATGGTGCTCGCGGCGGGCAGCTTCGCTGATGATCTGCGCGTCGTTCCAGCGAAGACGGCCGAAATGATTAGCGAGGGCAATGCCGGCCAGGCGGGCGGCTGCCGAGGAGCCACATCCTTTGCCGATCGGGATTTCGTTTTGCATGCGCAGAGCCCAAGGAGTTACTTCGCGTCCCTGGGCGGAAAGTACTTCGCGGTAAGTGTTGAGGATGAGATGATCTTGGAGGTTTTCGCAGACTTCGCGGTCGCGGCCGCTGGCGGCGATCGAGAAATGAGCTGCGGGACGCGCGGCAAGCTTGAGGTAAAGATCGAGGGCAATGGCCGCGGCGTCGAATGCAGGACCCAGGTTGGCTGACGTCGCAGGCAACCGCAATTCGAATGGGCGATTCGATCTCGCCGTATTTTTTTTGGAAACTTTCTTTCTGGGCATACGCTAACCGCTCGGAGCAGTCTTGTCCGCTTGCTCCAAGGTTCGCAGAACCTCATCCAGCGTGGCGTCGAGAACAATTGGCGGACGGCGTAACGTCGATAACGCAGTCATCGTACTCTCGTGCGGGGTGCCCGCGAATAAATCGCCGCGATGGAATTCGATTGTGAAGTCCGGATCCTTTAGCAGGTTCCCGGTCAAAATCAAAACCACACTTTCGCCGGCCTTCACAAATCCTTGTTTGACCAGTTTTTTCAGGCCTGCCAAGGTGACGGCAGAGGCAGGCTCGCATCCGATGCCTTCGGCGCCGATTTCTGCTTTGGCTTGGGCCATTTCGACTTCGCTCACTTGCTCGCAGGCGCCGCCCGTGGCTTCGAGAACACGCACCGCTTTCTTCCACGAGGCCGGGTTGCCGATGCGGATGGCAGTGGCTCGGGTTTCGGCGTTCACGCCGATCAGCCGCTTGCCGCCGGCTTCGCGCAGTGTGCGAACCAGCGCATTCGCTCCTTCAGCCTGAATGACAGACAGTTTGGGCAGCCGCGAAATCAGGCCGAGGTCACGCATTTCGAGCAAAGCCTTGCCGATGGCAGAGCTGTTTCCTAGATTTCCGCCGGGGACAATGATGTGGTCGGGAAGCTGCCAGTCCATTTGCTCCATCAGTTCGATTGCGAGGGTCTTCTGCCCTTCGATGCGGAATGGATTGATTGAATTCAGCTGGTGGACCGGCGCGCGCAGCACGAGTTCTTGCAGCAGGCGCAGGCAGCCATCGAAATCAGTCCGCAACTGACAAGTAACGGCGCCGTAATCGAGCGCCTGGGAGAGCTTGCTCCACGAAATTTTGCCTTCCGGGACCAGGACAAGGCTGCGCATGCCGCCGCGAGCCGCGTAAGCGGCCATGGACGCCGAGGTGTTACCGGTGGAGGCGCAAGCGATCCATCGATATCCCGCATGGTGGGCGAAAGACGCAGCCACCGTCATGCCAGCGTCTTTGAAAGATCCCGTCGGATTCATGCCTTGATGCTTTGCGGAGAGGTGTGGCACTCCGGCGATGCGGGCGCACTGCGGCATCTCGTAGAGCGGAGTGTTCCCTTCGCGCAGCGTGACGACCTGCCCGTCGTTGAGTGCGGGAAGAAGTTCGCGGAAGCGCCAGACGCCGCTGAGATCCGCGGGAGCGGAGGAAAGACGCCGTTGCTTCCAGGTGGATTTCAGATCATTGGCACTGACGCCTGAAGCCCGTGAGCTCATGCCGCTCTTGTTCCATTCCGGATAAGAGATTTCGAGCAAATCGCCGCAGCGTGGACAGCGGTAATCGGGAGATGCGCTGTCACTCCAATGACTACAGTCAATGCAGTGAAAGCGGGAATCTGACGGGCGAACACCCGGTTCAGGAATGGCGGAAGGAGGCATGAAGGTTTTGGATTCTATTTCCGGCCTCGCAGGTATTGATCGGTTTTGTTGATCCAGTCGGCGCGCGGCGGAGTAAAGACGTCGAGATCCACGGTGTCGACGAGTGCCTCGGCCTTGTGCGGCATGTGCGCGGGAATGGTGAGGACCTCGCCGGCGTTCACTACAATTTCCTTGCCGTCAATCCAGAACTTGAGCGCGCCGTCGAGAATATAAGTCACCTGCTCATTATGATGACTATGCTCCGGCACGATGCAGCCCTTTTTCAGCAGGACTCGCGCCAGCATAATGTCCTGCCCGACGATGAACTGGCGCTGCAGGAGCGGATTCAGATTTTCAAGGTCAATCGTGTGCCACGGTATGTACTGAAGGTCAGTCTTCACAGCGGAAGTTTTGATTGCCCGCCTGGCAGTGGACTGGGCGGTCTTTCGCAATTTCGCACCTCGCCTCTGGGCGGCGGGCATAGTACTTTTTCGGCTTGAGTTTCTCTTTCCCGCAGCATTCTTTTTTCGTCTCATTGAACCTTGCCCTCGTACAGTTTCACTGCATTGTCATGGAGATACCCGCGCGCGAGATCCATAGCCCGGGTTTCGGTGATTTCTCCCTCGGAAATCATCTCGGCCAATGCCGAGGCCAGTGCGGTGCGGGAAGATTCCGCGCCCAGCCAGTAGCTCTCTTCTGCGCCCAACACATCATTGTACGGGAAGCAATCAGTACCAAACGTGATCTTGTCGGGAAAAGTCTCCAGCCACATCTTCAACGTCTCCTTGAAAGCGGAAGGATACTGCGCCAATTCTCCAAAAGAAGAATCCAGATAAACGTTCTTCATCGCGGCCAGCCAAATCGCCTGGCGCTCCAGCGGATATCCGCCGTGGATCATTACGAAAGTGGTCGATGCGTATCGTGGATCGCGGAGCACACTCTCCAGGTTCATAATATTGCTCTGGCTGAGGTTGAAGTAATCTCCAATCCCGATGGCAGTGTGAATGTGCACCGGCAAGTGAAGACGGCCTCCTTCGAGAATGAGGTAACGAAAGATGTAGTCCTGAAAAGTACGGTACTCCTTCTCACCTGGGACTCCTCCTGCGATATATCGGGCGTAAATCTCTTCAGCTTGCGCCCGGGTGGGATCGCCGAAGGTGGTGGGACGGAAGTAGGCCACTTCAAATTTTTGTGCGATGCCTCCATGCTTCTGGTTGTCCTCCAGCACCTGGCTGACGAACTTCAAATAGTCGCCGAAGCCGACTGGGAGCTTGTCGACATGCTCCTGCTGCATCCAGCGGTGCAACATCTTTTCTTGCAGAGGAATGAATACTCCTTCATCGGGATTTTCGGTGTTGATCTTATCGAGAATCCTGTTGAAGTAGGCGGGGCCGGGATATTGCTTCTTCAATTCGGCTTTCTTATTCACCAACCACTTCGAATGCTCAGGGGAAAGGTCAGAGAATGGATAACCAAACAGCGCTTTCGCAGCGGACACCAGTTCGAGATTGTCGTCGCGCGTGCGTAGCGCCTCGCTCGCATTCGGAGGAGCAGCCATGGCGTCAACATCTGGATCATCCGCAAAACCTGGGTGGGCGTGGTGATCAAAAGCGGAAATCTTTTCGATCTGCGGCAGCAGGCGTTGATAAATCTGCTGAACGTCAGGACCGGGGAAAGGACGGGCCTGGCCCGCCACAAGGACTGCACTCACAACGACCGCAGCCATTGATCCACGCAGCGCGAAAGCTAATTTCAAGGCTAATCTCATCGATGTTTTTGCTCCCTTTGCTCGATCTTTGGCACTAGCACCCTTCAGCATCAACAGCGGCTGTCGCGCCATCTTGAACCAAGTCGCGTTCACTGACCAGCCAGTGTTCCCTGCCATGCCGTAGAGACCTTCATGATGCGGTCGACAGCTTCCTTCAAATTCGCCACCGATGAGGCGAATGAGAAGCGCACAAAATCTTTACCCGAAGGTCCAAAGGCTGCGCCGGGAATCGCCGCGACTCCACCATCCTCTAGGAGCGCTCGGCAAATTTCTTCGGCTTTCATGCCAGTGTCGGTGATGTCTACCCAGGCGTAGAACGCGCCATCGGGAGGCTGGCAGCGGAAACCCGGAACGCGATTGAGATCACGCACGAATTGTTCTCTGCGATGCGCGAACTCGGCGACCATGCGCGGAGTGGTGCCTTCCCTATCGCGCAACGCTTCAATGGCGGCGTACTGCGTGAATTCGGCAACACAGGTATAGGTGTTAACCGCCATCATCAACAGCGCGGGCGTTACTTCCGAAGGGGCGACAGTATATCCCAGCCTCCATCCGGTCATGGCGAAACTCTTGGAAAATCCGTCAATGATCAGCGTGCGCTCTTCCATGCCCGGGTAACGCAGCATGGAAACGTATTCATTGCCGTAGATTATGCGCGCGTAGATTTCATCGGAAAGCACCCATAGATCGTGCTTAACAGCGAGTTCGGCCAGCCCGCGCTGAACGTCATCTGTATATACCGTCCCGGTGGGATTGCCGGGCGAGTTGGTCAATAGCATCCTGGTACGGCGTGTGATCTTGGCGGCGATTTCATTGAGATCCGGTTGAAGTCGATTGTGCGCGGCCAGTTCAAAGGGTACAGGCACGGCGCCTAACCCCAGACTGATTGAGGGATATCCTGGGAACCCGGGATCCGGATAAAGAACTTCGTCGCCCCGCTCGAGCAGCGCCAACATCGCCAGAAAGAGAGCGATCTTACATCCCGGGGCGATCACGATGTTCTCAGCGGAAACCGTGAGATTGCGAGTGCGGTGCAGGTAGGCGGCAATTTCCTCGCGCAAAGCGGCAACTCCCGCCACAGCACAGTAACGATCTTTACCTTCAGCAAGTGCTTTGCCGGCGGATTCGATTACCGACGGGCCGGGATGAAAGTCTGGCTCGCCGAGCTCAAGATGAATGATGGAGCGCCCTTGCCGCTCCAATTCCCTGGCGCGCGCGAAAACAGAGAGCGCACCTTCGCCGCTCATGACCGACATCCGCGAAGCAATGGTTCTCATTCAGGTCTCCGAAAGGATCCTTAATTACGGACACGGGGCTAAGCCCCGTTCTACGTTACGACCTTAACGCGGCCCTGAAAGGGCCGCTCTTCCACGGTTGTGCCTGCGTCAATGTTGCGTCGTCCATCGATTCTTCAAATATCAACCCTGGTACGCATTATGTCGGCCGACCTGATATCTCGGCCGAAGCTAAAGTCCTTTGTACATGCCACCGTCGACAAGCACAGTCTGCCCGGTGATGTACGAGGCGCGCTCCGAAGCCAGCCAAACAATGGTCTCGGCCACTTCGCGTGGTTCGCCCAGGCGCTTGAGTGGCGCGTCTGCGGTCCAGCCATCAAAAATCTCCTGTTCATTTTTTCCCAGTGCCGCAGACCGTGCCTTGGCCAACTCTTTTAACCGGTCGGTGGCGGTGAATCCGGGACCAACGTTGTTCACCAGTATCCCGTCCTTTCCGAATTCATTGGCCAGACTCTTGACCAATCCCACGACGGCGGCGCGCACGGCGTTCGATAGGACGAGGTCGGCGACCGGCTGCTTGGTGGTGATCGAGGTCAGCGTGATGATGCGGCCCCACTGTTGACGCTGCATGTATGGGATCACTTCGCGGGCGAAGTACACCGTACTGAGAAAGTTCGCATCGAGAGCCCTCTGCCAGTCTTCGAGGCTTGCGGTCAGAAATCCCTTGGCTGGCGGCCCGCCGGCGTTCGTCACACAGATATCCATGCTGCCAAAGTTTTTCACCACGTCGGCCACAAAACGTCCCACGGCAGCGGCATCGGTAACATCGAAGGCTTCCGCAAATACATTGGCGTTGAACTGCTTCCTTATCTTTTCGGCCGCCGCGTGCAGCGTTTGCTGATTGCGCGCACACATGGCCACGCGGCAACCCTCGGCAGCGAAAGCTTCTGCGGTCGCGCGGCCAATGCCCTGGCTCGAAGCCGCGACTAGGGCTACGCGGTTCTTCAGTCCTAGATTCATGAAGTCGGCATTATAAACGGTGCGCCCGGGGGTCTACCGACTTGTCGGAGTTGATTGCAGCGATTACTCTTTAAGGAGAGAGGTGCACATGAACCGGCACGAAGACAATCTCGACGACGGACGCCATCCCAGAGGGAATCACCGTAAAGCCGATGATTCCGCCGGCCGCCACACCGAAACCAAAGCTGTCCGGGGCGGAGCCCATCTCGACAAGAAAAATGGTCCGCTAGGCACGCCGATCTACCAGACTTCTACCTTTGAAGTTGCAGACAACGATGAGCAACTTCGCGTCACGCCCACCGACCGCTTCTACACGCGCTATGGCAATCCCACGAATACCGTCGCCGAAGAAACGGTCGCGCAACTCGAAGCGGTGGACGCGGCGCTGACGTTTGCCTCGGGTATGGGCGCGATCACCACTACGATTCTCGCGTTGCTGAAGTCAGGCGATCACATCGTCGCGCAGCGTGACATTTACGGCGGCGCAACGAAATTCTTTACGCAGTGGCTGCCCAAAATGGGGATTCAGACCACGCTCGTCGATACCACGGAGTACGAGCAGCATGCGCGGGCGATCCGCCCCAATACCAGGCTGCTATATGTCGAGTCACCGACCAATCCAGCGGTGCGCGTGGTCGATTTGAGGAAGGTCGCGGAGCTCGCGCGACAGCACAAGCTAATCAGCATGATCGATGGCACGTTTGGTACTCCAATCAACCAGCGTCCGGCGGAGTTCGGGATTGACCTGGTCATGCATTCGGGGACGAAGTACCTCGCCGGACACTCTGACCTGATCTGCGGCGTAGTGGCGGGGCGCGGCGACCTGATCCAAAGGATTCATTCCACGCGGACGACGCTGGGCAACTGCATGGATCCTCATGCTTCGTGGATGCTAATTCGCGGCCTAAAAACACTCGCGGTGCGCGTAGCGCGTCAGAACGAGAACGCTTTGCGCGTGGCGGAGTTTCTCTCGCAGCACGCGAAAGTGCGTAGCGTGCATTATCCGTTCTTGAAGAGCCATCCCGAGTACGCCGTTGCTCGCGCGCAGATGAGTGGAGGCGGTGGCATGGTCGCGTTTGAGGTCGAAGGTAGCGGCGAAGATGCGCGGCGGGCCAGCGAATCCATGCGCCTGTTTACGCTCGCTCCCAGCTTAGGAGGAGTCGAGTCCCTGGTGTCGATCCCGGTGCTCACGTCGCATGCGATGATTACTGCCGCTGAGCGCGAGAAGATGGGCGTGACCGAGCAGATGATTCGGTTGTCAGTGGGAATCGAGAATGCCGATGATTTGATTGCCGATCTGGAACACGCGCTGGAGACGGTGGCGGCAACACCGCAGCACGCGCAAGTTGGATAAGCCTTCCGAATGCGCCGCAACTTAGCCGCTCGTTTGCAAACAAACCTGGCCTCGTTTTGAGGACAGGTTTGTTTTTTGCGCGCGCACCGGCGCCTGAGTTAGAAGATGATCTTTGCTCCTAACTGGAGGATGCGTGCATTATGTACCGCGTTGATGAAGAGGAAATTACTGTCGCTAATCGTGGTGCTGGCGAAACCGTTCCACTCGGTATGGTTAAACACGTTATAAGCTTCCGCTCGAAATTCGAAGGCCAGGCTTTCCTTTATGGGGAAGTGTTTGAATAAAGCCATATCGAAGTTAGTACGGCGGGGATTGCGCAGACTATCTCGCCCAGAGTTGCCGAAAGTCAATCCTCGGGGGGCCGCGTATGCGGCAGGATTGTACCAGAGAGGTCCGAGGTCGGGGGCACTTACGCGCGATACTCCTGCGTTCGGATCACCGACAATGTCAGCACGCGCACCGGTGCCGACCCCGGCCGCCACGCCTGCATTGTCGTTAGAAACGAGAACGCTGACCGGCGTCCCGGTAGAGATGCCCACAATTCCCGTGAGCTCCCAACCGCCTAAGGCAGCATGACGGAGTCCAGATCCCCGGAAAAAAGGCAAATCCCAAACATAACTGAAGTTGAAAACATGCCGTTCATCGAAGGTCGAACTTGCGCGATTCGCCGGGAAGTCGTAAGCATTGACCAGGCTGCCATCGCCGCGGTCCGAGGAGTCATCGATCGAGTGGCTCCAGGTATAAGCACCGCCGAGTGTGAGTTGGCCTACGCTGCGGCGGAGCGAAGCTTGGAGAGCGTGGTAGATGGAAGAAGACTTCAATTCGAGATGAGTAATGGTTCCGTAGCCGGGAAATGGACGAAACGGGTCAGCCAGCGTGTTGCAAGCGCCGACACCTAGGTTGACAGCCGGGCTCAACACCCCTAAGCCGCCATACGGCACTGGAACTCCGCTGGGAGTGGTCGCATTTTTGGGTACCCCCAAGGCATCAAATGTAGTACCGCAGTCATTGGGGCCTATGGCCTCGCCGGACGCATAGGGATTCTGATTTAGAGGAGTTGGAAAAAGTTGATTCAGATCGCTCTGCCGAGTTAGATGGGTACCTTTGCTGCCGACGTAGGAAAGGGTGCCAACGGTATTGTGAGCGAGGTCGTGCTGAACATCGAGATGCCATTGCTGCATGTAAGGCCAAGTGACTTTGTTGGGGATGGAATTCACGTTTAGCGGGAATTGGGTAGAACCCCCGGCGGTGCTTCCGATGTTGCTATACCCCACAATTTGAGTCTGGTTAACCGCCGTCGCCAGGGGCGGCGAGTTCTCGAGTGATTCGGTGTTGGCCTCGTTGCCGTTGGTGTGCTCGAAGAAAATGCCGTATCCTCCACGGATTGCCCATTTGCCGTTACCCCAAGGATCCCAAGCAAAGCCGATTCGCGGGGCGGGGTTGAACCAATGCCCCTTCAAGCAACCGTCCGGTACACCGGGGGTCACACCGCATTGAACCATACCATTGGGCAGGTCTGTAACGGAGGGAACTCCACCATCGGCGGTAAGGAAGTTGACGGTGTCATTCTGGTTCACGGTCGTCTGGCCAGGGACATAATGAGAGGGATCGAAATTGAAAGCCTGCTTCTGTTTCTCCCGATAAGTCTCGTAGCCACTGATGCGGATGCCCAAGTTGAGGGTCAGGCGGTCGGTAATACGCCAATCATCCTGGAAATAGGGTTCAAACAGCTTGTATCGGTTGTAGTACTTGAGCAAATGATCCTGCTGTCCGAAGCTGTAAATATTCCCCAACAATAGATCTGCAAAAGGATTGCCGGTCGTATTGCTGTCATTGTTGGGATCGAACGTGAGATAGCCAGGGAATGATCCCGCAGCCAGTTCGCCGCCGAACTCGTTCTTTTGGGCAAACGCCATATAGATGCCCATTTGCAGGTTGTGCTTGCCTACGATCTTGTTGACGTTATCGCGGAAGGTGTAGGTGGGGTTCGAGTTGTAGATCCCGTTTGGGACATACCCCGCGTCTTCCCCAAAGTCCCCATAAACTCCAGCAGGATCAACCAAGTTGATGCCGGGCAGAACGCCCCCTCCATTTCCGGGAAAAAGATCATGGAAACCGGTGCTGAAACCACTGGGCCGTTTCCAGTTCCCCGTGTCGTTGAGAATGATGTGGTCGACGGTATAGCTGAATACGAATTCGTTCAAAAGCGTGGGGGAGGCTGTGGCGGTGAGACGGGCAACCAAACTCACGCCGGGGCCTTTGAATGCCGTGCCAATACTTGGGAAACTTCCCTGGTTGGTCCACAACGGAACTGCGGTCTGAGTTTGCCAAGAATCGTGGATGAAGCGGAAAGTGGCGCGTATTTTGTCGCTGAAGTTGTGGTCAACGCGGATCAGTTCTTCGCGCCAGTCGGTCTTCTGAGCCGGGGATGCGTTAAAGAAGCACGGATTGGTGGCGTCACCAGGAATACAGGTCGATGCGCCCGCTCCAGTTGGTTCAGGAATCATGGCCAACAGCGCCTGCGCCGTAGCCTGGTTGGCGGCAAACTGCGGAAACACTGCGAGATCGGCACCCACAGTCGGACAGTCTGGTCCAGGGCAAAGATCGCTGAAATTACCGCTGCGCTCGGCCAACGATGGGACCGGCAGGTTAAATGTCTGGCCAGGGACGAGATCCTTGCGCCATTCTTCGGACCAGAAAAAGAACGTCTTCTGCTTCTCTTTGTTGTAATGCCCGGGAATATAAATCTGTCCGCCGATGGTGTAACCGTAGTCGTTCTTTTTGTATTCCGGCACGACACCGCTCTGGAACCATGCGGGAGAATTGAACGCATCGTTCCGGATGAACTCGTACACGTCGCCGTGGAATCTGTTAGTGCCGGATTTGGTCTAGACTTCAACTGTGCCTGAGCCATTGCGGCCATACTGGGCTCCGTAATTTGAGGTGAGCACTTTGAATTCAGCGATGGCGTCAATGCTCGGATACACGTTCAACGTGGAGTTGCTGCCGTTGTCCATGTTGTCGCCGCCGTCCAGTTCCCAATTGTTGTATTCGACGCGCCCCCCGTTCATGCTGTAGCTGACGTTGCCATACACGCCGACGGTACCCTCATCTTGTCCGGTCTGGTTGCTGACGCCCGGCGTTAGCGTGACCAACTGGGTAAAGTTGCGACCGTTTAATTCGAGCTGCGAGATTTCTTTTCCCGTCACAGTAGCCGCCAGTTCGGAGGATTGGGTCTCCACCTGCGCTACGTCTGTGCCCTCAACGGTCACCTCGGTCGTAGCTGCGCCAACCTCCAAAGGGATGTCCACGCGCGCCTTCTGCGCCACGTCGAGCTTCACTCCCTTGGCCTGGTATTTCTTGAAGCCGGGCGCGGTGACGATGACGTCGTAGGTGCCTCCCGGCAACGCAGACTCGTTGTAGTCGCCGCTGGAGTTGGAGGTCGTATGGCGATCGAGACCGTGCTCTGGACTCGTGACCACCACGTCAGCGTTAGCAACTGCCGCACCTGAAGGGTCCTTCACCGTGCCAGTAATTGATCCGGTGTCTTGAGCTGACGCCGCCAGACATAGAGCGACAATAAGCGGGCCTGTGGCCAACATCACACGTTGAAGTTTCATAATCAGGTTTCTCCCTTTGCGCGCGGCCGCGCGTTCCAGCTAGCTTCGGGCGCCACAAACAGACTGCGAGCCCTTTTTTCTAATCCCCGGACCGGCAGAATTGCCGGCACTTTGTGAAGGAGCTATTAAAACGTATGAATAGTGCTTTTATACGATGTCCGATGTCAAGAAAAAAGCGACGGCGAGGTAGCCCGGCCTACAATAGGCTCCGGGTCGACTCCCGCACCACGAGCTCCGGCGCCACCTTCCTGTGGGTGGCTGCAACTTCACGTTTTTCGAGCACTCCATTGATGCCATCGACCACAATGCCCACGGCGGAGGCTCCCATCGCTTCCATGGGCTGGCGGACTGTAGTCAGGGCCGGCGTGTATAGAGTTGCGGTGGCAACGTCATCGAATCCGATCACTGAACAATGTTCTGGGACGCGCAAACCGGCTTTGGCCAGCGCTCGGATAGCTCCGAAGGCGGTCATATCGTCAAAGGCAACCAGCGCGGTGAAGGGGCGTTTGTGCTTCACCAGTTCCTCGGTGAGTTTGTAACCTGCTTCGAAACTAGAGACGGGGTCGCGCGATTCCGGCAGGTCCACAATGAGCTTGGGATCGAGTTCCAGGCCGGATGCTTTGGCGCAATTGCGTACGCCACGCCAGCGGGGTGCTCTGTCTACTAACGTCTTGGGGCCGCGGATAAATGCGATCTTGCGGTGTCCCAGAGAATGCAGGTGCTCCAAGGCCATGTATCCGCCAATTTCGTTATCGACGATGACCGAGCTCATGGAGTCGGTTTCCAGCTCGCAGCCAACAACGGCCGTGGGAATGCTGTTCTTCTCCAGGTCGCCCAGCAGGTGAATGTCAACGAAGAGCCAGTTGGCCAGAACGATCAGGCCTTCGATGCGGCGGTCGAGTAACATCTCCAGGTAGCGCTCGAAGCGGCTGCGCTCGTTGTGCACGTCGGTCAGAATCGGCAGATAGGAAGACTGGTACAGAGTATTCTCGATGCCGCGGAGCACCAGCGTGCAATAGGGATCGGTCATGTCGGCCACCATCACTCCGACGGTGTGACTGCGCTTGCTCCTCAGCGAACGGGCAAATTGGTTAGGCCGGTAACCGAGTTTCTGCGCGGCGCGCTCGATGCGCTTCTTGGTGACCGCGGGAATGTAGCGCGCGAGAGGCGCGTTATTCAGGACAATGGAGACGGTGGTGGAAGAAAATCCACTCTCCTTCGCCACGTCGCGAATAGTGACTGTCAAAGCCTTTACCTTAAACCCTGAACGCTGACAGCCTCCGGAGCGGCTTCAGCCATCAAAACCACTGCTCCCCGTCGACTCGGAGCCGATCGGCCCAAGAAAGCGCGTTTGCCCACGAGCCGCGATCGCCAAGGCAACGCTTGAATTCGAGGCGATGGCTGGCGGACACTACAGCAGAGAGTGGAACCAGTGTCAAGCACACGGATCGTCTCGATAGTTTCAACTTTGCTTCTGGTGGTGGGCGTGGCGGCGGCAGAGTCGCAGAATTCCTCGTCCTCGACTACCGGAAATGCGCAGAAAAGCGCGCCTGCGACTTCATCTGGACTCCCCGCTGCGGCTGATCCGGCGCAGCTTTTTCAGCAAGGACAGGATGCGCTCAACCACGGGCGGCTCGACGAAGCAGACCGGACTTTTCGTGAAGTGCTGGCGCTAAACCCCCGGTTAGCAGGTGCCTATGCCAACCTCGGCGTCGTCTACATGCGGCGAAAGCAGTGGACGAAGGCCTTGGAAATGCTGAACAAGGCGGAGCGGCTGGCGCCTCAGGTCGCGGGCATCCGCCTGAACATTGGACTCGCTTATTACCGGCAGAGTGAATTCCTGAAAGCTATACCAGAGTTCGAGTCGGTGGTGCGGGATCAGCCGGACGCGCTCCAGCCGCGCCATTTGCGAGGCCTCTGCTATTTTTTTGCGGAGCGATGGGCTGGATCGCGGCCCACCGGGCTGGCTTGAAGGAATTGGACGCCAAAGCGACGCAGCAGTTAGTGAAAGCCGGCGAAGGCTCGCCCGAATTCCACATGCTGATCGGCAAGGGTCATCTGAATCTTGAGCAGTACGACATGGCCCTCTCCGAGTTGCAAGCCGCCGTCCAGGGCGATCCTAAACTGCCGTTCGCGCATTTCAACCTCGGGCTGACCTATCTGAAGAAACAGAATTACGAGCAGGCCCGCGACGAGTTTCTGAAGGATGCCGCAGTCGAGCCCGATCTCGCGCTTAACTACGACGAACTCGGAGACGTCTATTCCTTCATGCAGCAAGATGGCGATGCGGAGAAGAGTTATCGCGAAGCCTTGCGGCGCGATCCGCGACTGTCGAATTCATACGTTGGGTTGGCCAAGATTTATCATCGGCAAGAGAAATATGCGCAGGCTCTGCGCGCGATCGATTCGGCGGAGAAACTCGCTCCCCATGCTAGCAACATTCATTATTTGCGCGGGCAGGTTTTGTTGCGCATGGGGCGAAAAGAGGAAGGCAAAAAAGAAATGGAGACTTCGATCCGCATGGACAACGAGCGCCGGGCCGAGCGGGAAAAGCAGGTGGAAAGCGGCACGCTGCCTTCGCCCGAGTTGACCGAGGATGAGCGGTGATAAACTTAAGGCTTAGCAGTTCTCCGCTGGGCTGGGATCGCAGGTCTGGTAATTCCTTCCGGAGGTGCACACCATGAAACGCGTTCTGAAAATCGTGGCTATTATCCTCGGCGTGTTGATCGTGATCGTCATCGCGCTTCCTCTCTTTGTGGACGCAAACCTGTTTCGCCCGCGAATTGAATCGGAATTGACCAGCGCTCTGGGGCGGCAGGTTCATGTGGGAAATCTTTCTTTGTCGATCTTGAAGGGCGGTGTGACCGCGGATGATATTTCCATCGCCGATGATCCAGCCTTTAACAAAGCTCCGTTTGTGAAGGCCAAATCCTTGAACGTGGGCGTGGAGTTAATACCTCTGATTGTTTCGAAGGCGCTGCACGTCACGGACGTCTCATTGCATGGTCCCGAGATTGCCCTGGTGCGCTCAGAAAACGGTGACAAGTGGAATTTTTCCAGCCTGGGCAATAACAGCGCGGCAGCGGCGACCGGCAGCCAGCCCGCGACTCCAGCGGCCAAGACCACAGATCAGCCGTCCGGCACCACTCCAGGCGGGAATCCCAATCTTTCGGTCGCGAAACTCAAAGTGAATGATGGCCGCGTCACTCTGAGCCGTGCCGATTCTTCCGACAAGCCGCGGGTCTACGACAAGGTGAATATCGAAGTGCGAAATTTCTCGTTCGCTTCTTCGTTCCCTTTCCAGGTGACGGCCAACCTGCCCTCAGGAGGGAGTCTCAAACTCGACGGCACTGCAGGACCGATTGACCCCAGCAATGCCGCGCACACGCCCCTGCAAGCCAAGGCTTCCGTGAAGCAGATGGATCTGGCCTCCTCGGGCTTTATCGATCCAGCATCTGGAATTTCAGGGATCGCAGACTTCGATGGAAATGTTGCCTCCGACGGCCGCGAGGCCAAGACCACCGGCACGTTGAAAGTCGTGAAGTTGCAAGTGGTGCAGAAAAATGGCTCGCCTGCCGGCAAGCCGGTGGAATTAAAATATGCAGTCTCCTACGCTCTGGCAAAGCAATCAGGCAATCTGGAAGCCATGCTGCCCGCGCTCGGAGTAGTGCTGCCTCCCAAATCCAGTTTGAAAGGTGGCACCCTCGCCACCAACCTGACCATTGCGGGCCCAGTAGACAAGTTAGTCACGACCGGCACAATCAAGTTGGAGAACTCTGCGCTGGCGGGATTCAACCTGGGATCCAGACTCTCTGCCATCTCGGCGCTCTCGGGCAAGAGCGCGGGAAGTAATGACACATCGATTCAGAACTTCAGCTCCGATGTGCATGTGGCACCCGACGGCACGCGCGCCGAGAACATCAATCTCACGCTTCCCGCCTTTGGCGTATTAACGGGTTCGGGCACTGTCAGTCCCAACAACGCGCTTAACTTTAAGATGAACGCCAATCTCAGCGGAGGCGCCGTAAGCGGCGTCACGCAGATGGCCGGGCTTGGCTCCAAAGGCGGCGGTATTCCATTCACGATTACGGGCACAACTTCAGACCCCAAGTTTATTCCGGACGTAAAGGGCATGGCTGGCGGGATGTTGCAACAGGCACTCAAGGGAAATGGCACTCCTGGAGCAACAGGCGCGCAGAATCCGCTGGGCGGGCTCTCGGGAATGTTCAAGAAAAAGAAGAAGCCGTAGTAGGACCCGCGGGCTACTCACTGCGTTGGCGGCGACTTTATCGTATGGTCATTCCTCACGGTTCGCGTCTCCAGGGGAAAAAACCCCGCTCTCGGAGTCAAGAGTTTTTCATCCGGCTCCGCTGATCTGCTTGGGAAATCGACGCTGCCGCTCGCTAAATATATTGTTTTCCGCCCGTTGCACTCGTCTGATCGGCATCGCGGTGGAATCTAGAGTGCAACCTTCCTTCCGTTGACAACCCCCGGCTTCCAGCCCATACTCCGGCCAAGTTGCAAAAGATTGCAGACTTCCGCTCATTCGCCGTCGCCTGGCGAAGTTTTTGTTGCTGGCGGCGTCTCGACGCCGAGTCTTATCACAGGCATTAGTGTTTCAGGGTTTCATCATAGGAGGGATCGTCGTGTCCAAACAACCTGCTAGAGGATTAGTTCGCGCCCGCTGGGTCGTCCTCACTCTCATCGCCGTCGCCGCGGTCGTATTCGCGGTTAGCCCAGATAGGTCGTTTATCCATCACGACGATGCCCGCACCGGATCGGTGGCTCGGGCCGCGTCGCAGCCGGCAGCAGTCACGCCCGCAACGCGAGCCCGCATCAACGCCAGCTTTGCCGCGCTACCTCTCGGCTTTGAGGCCAATGAGGGTCAGACAGACCCGCAGGTTAAGTACATGGCGCGAGGGAATGGGTACACGCTGTTTTTGACTTCGGGTGATGCAGTCCTCTCGTTCGCGTCAGCTTCTTCCTCGGTTCAATCTCGTCCGAAGGAGATGATGCAGCGCCGACTGCTCGGATATTCGCGGAAAACGAAGCGGCTGATTCGCCGTAGTCAACCACAATCCAGGCCCATACCGTCCTCGATGGCCTCCCTCCGTATGCATGTGGTCGGCGGCCAATCGAACGCTCAGATCGTGGGGAGCGGCCAGCTATCCGCCAACGCGAACTACATAATTGGCAATGACCCCAGCAAGTGGCACCGGGGAGTCCCGCAATACGCCCGCGTGTCTTACCATGATGTCTATCCAGGTATCGATCTTACGTACCATGGTCAGCAGAATCAATTGGAGTTCGACTTCGTTGTGGCTCCGGGATCGACCCCAGACCCGATCAAATTGAGTTTCAGTGGCGCCAGCCGCATAAGAACCGACGCGGTGGGAAATCTCGCTCTCTCATCTTCCGCGGGCGACCTCACGCTGAACAAGCCGGTTGCATATCAGGAGCGCAACGGCGTCCGCCAACTGGTGGATGCAAGATTTATTTTGAAAGCGAATCACCATGTTGGTTTCGAGCTCGGCACGTACGATCGGACCCGTGAACTGGTTATTGACCCATCTTTGTCTTATGCAACCTACCTCGGTGGAGCGAGCGAGGATGTCGGTTTCGGGATCGCCGTAGATACACTCGGCGACTCTTTCATAACCGGCCACAGCAATTCCGCCGCCTTCCCCGGTTTTTCGGGTACGGTTATTGGTCACAGTGGCGGGTTCAGCGCATTCGTCAGCGAGCTCGATCCGGCGGGTACGTTACTCTACACGACGTTCGTGGGTGGCTCGGGAGACGATCTGGGTGCCTCCATTGCTGTGGACTCCACTGGCGCGGCGTACGTTGCAGGAATCACATCGTCTACAGATTTCCCAACAACTAGCGGAGTGGTTCAGCCTTCATCGGGCGGAGGCGGCAGTACGTGCGGCACAGCCGGCAACGCGCAATGCCTCGACGGCATCGTGTTTAAACTCGATCCCACCGGCGCGAGTCGGGTTTACGCGACCTACCTGGGTGGAAACAATGACGATGAAGCTTTCGGGATCGCAGTAGATGGATCGGGGAATGCTTATGTCGCGGGAGATACATTTTCGTCGAACTTCCCGCCCACGTCACCGTTTCAGTTCAACAACGGTCAGGGGGCGAATGGCTCCGACGATGCTTTTGTGGCGGAACTCAATCCCACTGCAAGCGCCTTTGTTTATTCCACCTATCTCGGCGGGAGCTTCAGCGACTTCGCGAATGGCATAGCGGTCGACGGCAGCGGCAATGCTTACGTCACCGGCGAGACGCTTTCGACTGACTTTCGGACAACAGCCGGAGCTTTTCAAACAACTTGCGGAACTGACGCGAACTGCAACGCGGCTGGCGGCGCAGTTTTCAGCGATGCCTTCGTCACTAGAATCAATGCGAACGGCGTCGGGTTGCAGTATTCCACATACCTGGGCGGCAGTTCGGATGATACGGGCATCGCGATCGCTGTCGACAGCTCAGGAAGTGCCTACGTGACTGGCGAGACCACCGATACCAACACAAGCGTGGCCACCGGCGACTTCCCAGTAACCACCGGGGCTTTTCAGCCCAGCTACGGTAATGGGTCTGCTGCGGCGGGATCGAATGCTTTCGTCACCAAGCTCAACGCTGCCGGTTCGGGGTTGGTGTATTCCACATACCTCGGCGGAAGCACTGCCGATGTAGCGGTAGGGATATCGCTCGATCCTTCAAACAACGCCTACGTCACTGGCACAACCCTGTCCATGGATTTCCCGGTCGTTAAGCCGTTCCAAAATGCATTGAGTGGAGCTAGTGGAGGCGCGGACGCCTTCATCACAGAAGTCAACACGAGTGGGGCCGGTTTGGTCTACTCAAGCTATCTTGGAGGCGACGGGGACGAGAACTATGACGCTAGCACCGGTTCGTTCTTCGGCGGCGGCATCGCCGTGGATCCCTCTGGTAACGCGCATCTGACGGGATCCACAACATCGACGTCTGGCTTAGCCACGACCGGAGCGCTGCAGGCAAGTTATGGCGGCGATCCGTTCGATGCCTTCGCCGCCGAGGTTCCCTCAGCCGCCTCGGTCGACTTTACGATCACGGCAAACGCTGACTTAGGCGCCGTCAATCCCGGTAGCTCCGCCAGTTCCACGATCACCGTCGCCGGAGAGAACGGCTACAGCCAAACGGTAAATCTGTCCTGTACCGTTTCCGGAGGCGGAACACCCGCACCCACATGCTCGTTCAGTGCAAACTCTGTGGCCGGAGGCTCTGGCACCTCAACGCTTACGGTAGCAACGACCGGGCCCACCGGAGCCTTGTTCCACAGATCGAATATCTTCTACGCAATGTTTCTGCCT